>Ga0115563_1002110_pt1 | contig 14846 bp, 17 predicted proteins | sample COGITO_mtgs_1105_2_FD_87198 | JGI IMG/M metagenome (GOLD analysis project Ga0115563, IMG submission 87198) | Pelagic marine microbial communities from North Sea - COGITO_mtgs_110519 | ecosystem: Environmental > Aquatic > Marine > Epipelagic | place: Germany:Helgoland, sampling site Kabeltonne...
ACAATGCCTCTAAAGATATTAAAGTGTTGGTGGTGGGCAACCCTGCAAATACTAATTCTCTGATAGCCCAGCGCAATGCGCCGGATATCAACCCTCGCCAGTTTACTGCTATGACGCGTCTGGACCACAATCGTGCCATGAGCCAGATCGCCAATAAAACGGGTAGCACCATCAATGATGTGACTCATATGACGATCTGGGGCAATCACTCAGCCACTCAGTATCCAGACCTGCATGAGACTAAGGTCAATGGTCAAGCAGCTATTGATATGGTCGATCAGAGCTGGTACGAAGATGACTTTATTCCCACAGTGCAGCAGCGCGGTGCGGCTATTATCAATGCTCGTGGCGCTTCAAGCGCAGCCTCAGCGGCCAATGCGGCTATTGCTCATATGCGCAGCTGGGCTCTGGGTACAGCTGAGGGCGACTGGGTTAGCATGGGTGTCTACAGTGATGGCAGCTACGGCATTGCCGAAGGTCTGATTTACTCTTTCCCCTGTGTCTGCAAAGACGGCGACTGGGAAATTGTTCAGGGATTGGAAATTAATGATTTCTCCCAGGCCAAAATGCAGGCCACCGAGTTAGAACTTAGCGAAGAGCGAGATGCAGTGAAGCATCTGCTGCCCTAACATCTAGCTGAGCAAGTTAAAAAGACTGCCCTGTAGCTCGGGGCGGTCTTTTTTTTGCTCTGGTAAAAAAAAGCGCTTATTCATTGGCAGTGCTCTGGAAAAGTTTGCTAAAGTAGCCGGCCTCACCACCCAAACTGGATTAAGGAGAAATAAGTGGCATTTGCTCAAGTCGGGAAAGTCGCTCCGGCCTTTACGCTTTTGGATCAAAGAGGCAATAAGGTCAGTCTTAAACAGTTTCGAGATGTTAAAAATGTGGTCCTTTATTTTTACCCCAAGGCTATGACGCCTGGATGCACAGTGCAGGCCTGTGGTATTCGTGACACTAAGGCGGAGTTTGATGCTCTGGATACTGTAGTCTTAGCTGTCAGCCCAGACTCTGTCGACCGTTTGGTTAAATTCGAAGACAAGCAAGAGCTAAACTTTACCCTGCTCTCTGATGAAGATCACGCCATTACCGAAAAGTATGGTGCCTGGGATATGAAGAAGTTTATGGGTCGCGAATTTATGGGCGTTTTGCGCTCCACCTTTTTTATTGGCAAAGACGGCCGCATCGCCCATGTGATGGAAAAGGTAAAAACTAAAACACACCACGACGACGCCCTCAGTTGGGTCAGAGAAAACCTCAGTTAAGCAATATATATGTACTAAATTTTAATCCGGTTAAAGGAACCCTATAGATGTTTTTTATTTCAAGTGCCTACGCCCAGTCTGCTGGACCTCAGGAAGCGAACCCCATGGTAACCCTAGTAATGTTCGGTGGTCTTTTCCTGTTTATGTACTTTTTAATTATTCGCCCCCAGCGCAAGCGCCAAAAAGAGCACGCCAATCTGGTTGAAGCTCTGGGCAAAGGGGATGAGGTGGTAATGACCAGCGGCATGCTGGGCAAGATTACTAAACTTGAGGGCGATTACGTGGTTCTCGAAGTGAGCAACAATCTGGAGCTGAAGTTTCAGAAGAGCGCAGTTCATGCTGTGTTGCCCAAAGGTACCATCAAAGCCATTTAATCAGTTTGATACCACGGCCGAATTGGGGCCGCATAGGTGGCCCCATAACCATGATTTCCTACCCAGATAGACTCAACCTGGCTCAGATACCAACGCCATTTCACCGCTTGGATCGCCTCACTGAGCAACTCCGTTCCCAGGGGGCGCAATGTCCGCAACTCTGGATTAAGCGCGATGACCAAACCGGCAATCTCACCTCAGGCAATAAGGTGCGCAAGCTTGAGTTTCTATTGGCTGAAGCAAGGGCCCAGGGTTGCGACACGCTGATTACCTCTGGTGGCGTCCAATCCAACCATTGTCGCGCCACAGCTGTACTGGGCACTCAGCTCGGTTTTAGGGTGCATCTTTTGCTGCGCTCTGACACTGAACCCCAGCCAGTAGGTAACCTGCTGATAGACCAGCTGGTCGACGCTAGTATTTCCCATTACAGCCCCCAGGAGTTTAAAAAACTCGATTCCCTGTTTGCCTATTGGCAACAGCATTATGGGCAGCAGGGCTCCAAGACTTACAGTATTCCTACCGGCGGCAGCAATGGCACCGGGCTCTGGGGTTATATAGCCGCAGCACAGGAACTGCAGCAGGACTTTAAACGCCAGGGGATCTCTCCCAGTCATATTATTCATGCCACCGGATCAGGTGGAACCCAGGCGGGCCTGACCATGGGCTTTAGCCTGCTGGGCATGGATACGCAGGTGGAGGCCTATGCTGTCTGTGATAACAGCGACTATTTCAAACGCAAGGTGACCGAGGATATCCGCCAGTGGTCTGAGCAGAGTTCGGTCGCTGTAGAGATCGATGAACTGCCCATTGTGACCCTGGATAATTATATAGGCCCGGACTACGGTGTAGCTGGCCCGGAGATTTTTGCTGCGATCAAACAGTTAGCCTCGCTGGAAGGGGTGATACTTGACCCGGTTTACACCGGAAAAGCCTTTTATGGCATGGTTCAAGAGATTCAGAAGGGGCGCTATGCCAGTGCCTCTGATATGGTGTTTGTCCACACAGGCGGTCTGTTTGGGCTGTTCGCCCAGCAGCAAAAGCTTAATTACTAAAAATAATAAGAGGCATCTATGTTTGAGCAAATAGTGGATACGGTAAATGGGTTTGTCTGGGGTCCGGTGATGCTGACCCTGTTGCTTGGCACAGGTATTTATCTGACTATTGGCCTAAAGGGTATGACTATCAGCCATATCCCCTATGCATTTCGCCAGCTATTTAAAGGTCGTGAAAGCAGCGGGGAGGGGGAGATCACACCCTTTAATGCACTGATGACCTCGCTTTCATCCACCATAGGTATGGGTAATATTGCCGGTGTTGCCACAGCCATAGGCCTGGGTGGCCCAGGGGCGCTTTTCTGGATGTGGTGCGCCGCCTTTGTGGGTATGGCTACCAAATATGCCGAGGCTGTGCTGGCGGTCAATTACAGAGAGACCGATGAGTTGGGCCGCAAAGTGGGTGGGCCTATGTACTATATTAAAAATGGTCTGGGGGGTAACTGGAAATGGCTGGGTATGGCTTTTGCTCTGTTTGGCTCCCTGGCCGGTTTTGGTCTGGCCAACACGGTTCAGTCCAATGCGGTGTCTCAGGTGCTAGAGACCAACTTTGCCGTGCCCACTGTGGTTAGTGGGCTGGTGATGGCTGTTCTGGTTGGCACAGTGCTGCTTGGTGGTATCAAACGTATTGCCGTGGTTGCAGGCAAGCTTGTACCCTTTATGGCGCTGCTATATATCTCTGCCACCCTGTTGATCTTAATTACCCATGCAACTGATATACCTGCCGCTGTAGTTCTGGTGGTAGATAGCGCATTTAACGGCGCTGCAGCCACTGGAGGTTTTGCTGGGGCCACTCTGATGCTGGCGCTGCGTATGGGCATAGCTCGGGGTATTTTTTCCAACGAGGCTGGTCTGGGATCAGCGCCTATTGCCCATGCGGCTGCAGAGACTAATAGTCCGGTGCGCCAGGGCACTATCGCCATGCTGGGAACATTTATAGATACATTGGTGATCTGCACCATGACTGGACTGGTACTGATTGTGACCGGTGTGTGGAGTGGCGAGCCCCAGGGTGCTGCTATGACTCTGGCGGCATTTACCAGTGCACTGCCCTTTGGCGACTTGCTGCTGTCGATCTGTGTGGCTCTTTTCGCCTTTACCACTATGCTGGGCTGGAGCTACTACGGTGAGCGATGCGCAGAGTTTCTGTTGGGGCCCAGGGTGATTACACCGTTTAGGGTGCTCTGGGTTATAGGTATCTTTGTGGGTACCCAGATGAGTCTGGAGCTGGTTTGGAAAATGACCGATGCCCTCAATGGTTTGATGGCTATTCCAAATTTAATTGCACTTATTTTCCTCTCGCCAGTAGTATTTAAGCTTACTCAGGAGTATTTTGCCGATGAGGCAAAACTGGCACAGGAAAATACATAGAGTTATTTAGGTAGAGAGTAAAATGTCCCAATCAGCAGGGCCAAAGTTAGTTATAGCCATATCCTCAACCGCGCTATTTGATATGCGCGAAAGCCATAGCATCTATGAGAATCAGGGTGTGGCCGCCTACGCCCTCTACCAGCGCGAACATGAAGACGATATTCTGGAGCCCGGAGAGGCCTTTCCTCTGGCCACCAAACTGCTGCGCATCAATGAAAAACTTGGCGGTGAACCCAAGGTCGAGATTGTGCTGTTGTCGCGAAATTCCGCCGACACAGGGTTGCGGGTGTTTAACTCCATAGCTCACCATGGGTTAAATATTTCCAGAGCGGCTTTCTCCGGTGGCAATAGCCCCTACAGATATGTGTCTGCCTTTGGCTGTGATCTGTTTTTATCAACCCATGCAGAGGATGTGCGCAGCGCCCTGGATAGCGGTATGGCGGCAGCTACTCTGCTGCCTTCTCAGAGTGGGCCTAGCGAATCAGATGAGCTGAGGTTTGCTTTTGATGGTGACGCAGTGCTGTTTTCCGATGCTTCGGAGAGAATCTTTAAGGAACAGGGGCTGGATGCCTTTACAGCCAATGAAAAAGCCTCGGCCCATATGCCTCTGGACGCCGGCCCATTTAAGGGCTTTTTACAGGCGCTCCATGGCCTGCAAGCCGAATTCCCCGCTGGTGAATGTCCTATTCGCACTGCTCTGGTAACCGCCAGGGCTGCGCCAGCCCATGAAAGGGTTGTGCGCACATTGCGAGATTGGGATATTCGCATCGACGAAAGTTTATTTCTGGGCGGCCTCAGCAAAGGGGACTTCTTAAATTCGTTTGGCGCCGATGTGTTTTTTGATGATCAGCAAGATCACTGCAGCTCTGCCAGTGAATATGTGGCCACAGGCCATGTGCCCCACGGCGTGGCCAATGAGACTAAGCAGGGTAACAGCTAGCCTTGGACAGCAATCGCCTGATCAGATCTAAGAAGCTGCAAACTCTGTCCGACGACCAGATCATAAAGCGCTATGCTGATAGACCGCTGGGAGAGGAGCGCCACTTTCTCGACATTGAAATTGAACAGCGCAATCTCAAAGATCAGGCTGACAGCGCCACTAAGAAAAAACAACTGCGCCGCCGTCACTCGCCGCTTTACTACCTGTTTTATCTATTTTTATTTGCCCTATTTTTAGGCAGATTTGGCTCTGGACTGTTTAATTTCTAATTAAAAGGCCGCAAATTTAATACCCATGCCCAGCAGCACTGCGGCTATTGCGGTCTGCAGTAGATTCCCGGGTATCCTCGAGGCCAGGGCTGTGCCCAGGTGTATGGCCGGTAGAGAGCCGATCAGCAGGCAGCCCAGCAGCATAAAGTCCACATTGCCCAACAAAAAGTAATGGCCCAGCCCGGCGATCAATGTCAGTGGTACAGCATGGGAAATATCGGTACCAATAATATGCAGTGCCGGTAGCCTGGGGTAGAGCACCATTAGTATGGCGGCACAGAATGCACCAGCGCCCACAGAAGACAGGGTGACAAAAATACCTAAAAACGCACCGGCAAAGAACACCACCGCATCGTTGTGACGGCGAATAAACTGCCCGGCGCTGCTAGGGCTGTTGGCGCTAGATTGGCGCAGTCGGCCATTTAACAGGATTACCCCAGCGGTGAGAACCAGCATAACCCCGAGGCTGCGAGTGAGGATCGACTGATATTCCGATGAGTCGGTAAACACAGAATTTAAAAACAGTGCGGTCACTATGGAGGTGGGCAGACTGCCCGCCGCCAAAAAACCAACAACCCGCCATTCAACAGTTTTGCGCTTTGCATGGGAGGCCATACCGCCGGCTTTGGTGATGGCCGCGTAGAGCAGGTCTGTGCCTATTGCTACGTTGTAGGGGAAACCAAACATAATTAGCAGAGGTGTCATCAATGAGCCGCCACCTACACCGGTTAAGCCGATGGCCAGGCCAACAGCTGCACCAGCTGCTATATAGAAAAGAATATCCATTGTCAGGAGACCGAAAATAATGAGGTAGCAAACAGGCTCTACTCTAACAACTGAGAGGTATTCTAAGAAGGAATAAATTTGTATATTTTTATAGCTTTAGAGTATATTGCTTTTTAATGATGGGATTAACCTTATTCAGGATTGCTAAATAATATCCACAGAGGCACAACAATGAAGCTTCAACAACTCCGTTATATTTGGGAAGTGGCCCACCATGATCTCAATGTCTCAGCTACAGCGGCCAGTCTTTACACCTCTCAGCCCGGTATTAGCAAACAGATTCGCTTGCTCGAAGATGAACTTGGAGTGGAAATCTTTTCTCGCAGTGGCAAGCACCTCACCAGAGTGACTCCGGCCGGAGAACAGATACTAAAAATAGCTGGGGAGATACTGGGTCAGGTAGAAAGTATCAAACAGCTGTCCCAGGAGCATAACAATCCCCATCGCGGCAGTCTGTCTATAGCTACAACCCATACTCAGGCGCGCTACGCGCTGCCTTCAGTCATTCAGGGTTTTATCAGTAAATATCCCCAGGTATCACTGCATATGCACCAGGGCACACCTATACAGATTTCCGAGAAGGCAGCGGATGGCACTGTGGATTTTGCCATTGCCACCGAGGCCCTGGATCTGTTTTCAGATTTGCTGATGATGCCCTGTTACCGCTGGAACCGCTGTGTTCTTGTGCCCAGAGATCACCCGCTGGCTCGCTGCTCGGAGCTGACACTTGAGCAGGTAGCTGAGTACCAAATAGTGACCTATGTATTTGGTTTTACCGGCCGCTCAAAACTGGACGACGCCTTTAGTGCTAAAAATCTTACGCCCAAGGTGGTTTTCACTGCTACAGATGCGGATGTGATCAAGACCTATGTGCGCCTGGGGCTGGGAATCGGTATTGTGGCCCATATGGCCTATGCCCCGGAGGTAGACACTGATCTGGTGGCCATAGAGGCAGGGCACCTGTTCGATGCCAGTGTCACCAGTATAGGCTTCCGCAAAGGCACATATCTAAGGGGCTATATGTACGACTTTATCAGTGCGTTTGCGCCCCATCTTACCCCTGATATTGTAGACAGAGCCATGGCTCTGCCTACCAAAGAAGCTCAGGAAAGCTTTTTTGCTGATATGAAGCTGCCGGTCTACTGATCTATATTGACCGCGTGGAGGCCGCACTCTTTCTTAGTGGCTTCTTCCCACCACCAGCGTCCTTCGCGCTCGTGCTGCCCTGGTCCAGTTGGGCGGGTGCAGGGCTCGCAACCTATGCTGATAAAACCGCGGTCATGGAGCTCGTTGTAGGGTACCTCAAAGGCGCGAATATAGTCCCAAACCTGCTGTGAGGTCCAGTTGGCCAATGGATTGTATTTGGTTAACTGCGCATCTGGTCTGGCAAAGGCCTTGTCGTCTTGAATAACAGGTACTGCCGCTCTGGTGCCTGGGCTCTGATCCCTACGCTGACCGGTGATCCAAGCGTCCACGCCGAGTAACTGCTTGCGCAGCGGGGCAATTTTACGGATACCACAGCATTCTTTGTGATCGTCCTGATAAAAACTAAACAGACCTTTTTCCTTTACCAGAGCTTCCACAGTGGCAGCTTCTGGCATAACTATGTCAATCTGAATGTTATAGTGTTTGCGCACAGCGTCGATAAATCTGTAGGTCTCAGCATGCAGGCGGCCTGTATCCAGAGAGAAAACCTGAATATCAGGGCGAATCTTGTGAGCCATATCAATCAGTACCACGTCCTCTGCGCCACTAAAAGAGATAGCAATATTGTCGTGCTTCTCCAGTGCATAGCGCAAAATTTTCTGGGGGGACTGCTGGGACAGTTCAGTGTCTATATCGGTCAGGTTAATTGCCGCTGTGTCGCTCATTAATAGGTCTCTTTAGATGCTGGTCAGAAGTCGATACCCCCGCAAGCTAAACTATCTTTGAAACTTATCAGCCGAGGGGCGTTGATGGCGGGACTATACCAAAAGCACCAAATAGGTAAAAAGAATTAGCGGCTATAGGCTTATAACCATTTGCTTCAATTGCGGAGACTGATGAATTTAAGTAGAGTGCGGATCAAATATTTTTTGAGGTAACACTGTGGAAATTGCATGCTTAGATCTGGAGGGCGTTCTGGTCCCCGAAATATGGATCGCCTTCGCTGAAAAAACTGGTATACAAGAGTTAAAGAAGACCACCAGAGATGAACCAGACTATGATGTGCTAATGAATTATCGACTGGATTTACTGCGTCAGCACGGTCTGGGCATGAATGAGATTCAAGAGGTTATTGCCAGCCTCAAACCTCTGGACGGGGCTGTGGAATTTATCGATTGGCTGCGAGAGCGCTTTCAGGTAGTTATTTTGTCTGACACCTTTTATGAGTTTGCCAGCCCACTGATGAAACAGTTGGGTTATCCCACGCTGCTGTGCCATCGATTGGAGTCTGATGCCAATGGCGCTGTGACGAACTATAAATTGCGCCAGGCCAACCCGAAACGTCAGGCCATTGTGGCGTTTAAAAGTCTATACTACAGAACTATAGCTGCTGGCGATTCGTATAACGATACTACCATGTTAGGGGAAGCTGATGCTGGAATTCTATTCCATGCACCACAGAACGTTATTGATGAATTCCCCCAGTTTCCTGCAGTGCAGACCTTTGCTGCACTTAAGCAGGAGTTTGTTCGCGCCAGCAACCGAGATATTGAGTTATAGTTGTCAATAAATAAGGGAACCGTGCCTGTATTATGAGCAATAAGACTTCCAGTGCTGATCGGATTCGCGAGAAAAAGAAGCTGTTTCTCGCTCGTGAGCAGAAAATTATTGATGCTGCTCTTGAGCTGTTTCTGAAGCAGAATATAGATTCGGTCACTGTGTCTAAAATCGCTGCTGTGGCCGGTATAGGCAAGGGCACTGTCTACAAGCACTTCTTGACCAAAAACGAAATTCTTGCACGCATAATGCTCGACTATGAACGGAATATTACCAACTGCCTGGCCGCTGGTATTGTGAAGGCAGAGAAGGGCGATCCAGGTGCGGCTGCCAAAGGTTATTTTGAGGCGCGATTAGAACGGCCAGAGCTTGATCGACTGGTTCAGCAGCTGGAAGCGCGGCTGATCGATGCCCCGGATATCGCCGAGCAGATCGAAGAACTGCACAGAACTAGACGTTCCAATGAGGAGTCATTGAGTGAGCTGATGAATGGGCTGATTGGAGAGGGAACTCTCGAAGACGTGCCACCTCATTTTCACTATCTGGCCTGCTGGGCTCTGGCGCAGGGTGCAGTTGAGCTGTGTTTTAATGCCAGCTGGAACTACCGCACAGACACCAAAGAGCTGATGGAGTTTATCACTAATATAGGTGTGACCATGGGCAATCGCGGCCAGTATCGCAGCCCAGATAAGAAGACCCAATCAAAATCTAAACCTCAATCTAAAAAATGATCCCATCCCAAGCATCTGCTCTGGAAGATCTATTTGCCGATCTGTTGCAACAACAGCAAAAGTCCGCTGAAGACCTGCCTCCAGTCCACCTCTGGCACCCAAAGCTATCAGGGGTTATGGATATGCGTATCGACCGGGAGGGACAATGGATACATGAGGGAGGCAAAATTAAGCGTAGGCCCCTAGTGAAGCTGTTTTCCCGCATACTGAGACGCGAGGGGAACAGCTATTTTCTGGTGACTCCAGTTGAGAAGTGGCAGATCACCGTGGATGTGGCACCGTTCTTTATTGTCTCAGCTAGCAGAGAAATTCGCGACTCTCAGCAGGCACTGGTGGTTCATACCTCAACTGAGGACCAGTTTGTGGTCGACGCCAATCACCCTCTGTGGGTTGATTGCGAAGAGGACGGGCAGACTCCCATTCCGCTGGTCAGGGTAAGGGACAATCTCAATGGCCTGCTGAGCAGGTCGGTGTACTACCAGCTGGTTGATTGGGGCCATGAACAGGTTGCAGCCAATGGTGAAACTCAACTGGTTATTGCTAGCATGGGACAGCAGTACAGGCTGGGTACTGTAGCTGACTAGGCTGGTTTATCTGAGGCATAAAAAAAGGCGGCCAATTGCGGGCCGCCTTTTTATTAACCGCTGAAAATACCTACATGTTTGGGTAGTTAGGACCACCAGCACCTTCGGGCACAACCCAGTTAATATTCTGGCTGGGTTCTTTAATATCACAGGTTTTACAGTGCACGCAGTTCTGTGCATTGATCTGGAATCTCTGGCTGCCATCTTCATTGGCCACGACTTCATAGACACCGGCCGGGCAGTAGCGTTGGGCGGGCTCGTCGTAGAGTTCAAGGTTTTTATTGATAGGCATATCCGGGTCCGCGAGAACCAGGTGACAGGGTTGATCCTCTTCATGGTTAGTGTTGGACATAAACACAGAGGAGGCCTTGTCAAAGCTCAGCACACCATCGTACTTGGGGTAGTCTATCTTGGCGCACTCTGCGGCTGGCTTTAATGTTTCATGGTCAGCCACCTTGTCACTCATGGTCCAGGGCAGCATGCCATTGAAAATATTAATATCGATAAAGGCGTAAGCAGAACCTAGGATATTGCCAAATTTGTGCTGGGCCGGACCAAAATTACGCTGCATATGTAGCTCTTTGTAGGCCCATGAAGCTTTGTAAGCTGCTGCGTACTCTTCCAGGTCTGTGTTGCTTTTATCTGCCGCCAACGCTGCTGCAACAGTCTCAGCAGCAACCATACCCGACTTCATGGCGGTGTGGCTGCCTTTGATTTTGGCAAAATTTAATGTGCCCGCGTCGTCACCGATTAACAGACCGCCGGGGAAAGACATTTTTGGCTGTGACTGCAGGCCGCCTTTAAGTAGGGCTCGGGCTCCGTAGGTAAGTCGCTCACCGCCCTCCAGGTACTGCTTAATCTCCGGATGATGCTTGTAGCGCTGAAACTCATCGTAGGGGCTGACATGGGGGTTGGTATAGGACAGATTAGTAATTAAGCCGACAGCCACCTGATTGTCTTCGAGGTGATAGAGAAACCCGCCGCCCAGTGACTTGCTCTCGTCTAGGGGCCAGCCAGCACTGTGCACCACGAGTCCGGGTCTGTGCTGGTCAGCGGGTATCTTCCAGAGTTCCTTGATACCAATGCCGTAGTGCTGGGGGTCTTTGCCTGCGTCTAGCGCGTATTTGGCAATTAACTGCTTACCTAGATGGCCTCGGCAGCCCTCGGAAAATAATGTGTACTTGGCGCGCAGCTCCATACCCTGCATATAGGAGTCTTTGTTTTCGCCATTGTGGCCCACGCCCATATCGCCGGTGGCAATCCCCAGAACTTGGTTGTCTGCGCCATAGAGGACTTCGGCTGCTGCGAAACCTGGGAAAACCTCAACGCCGAGATTTTCCGCCTGCTCTGCTAGCCAGCGGCAGAGTTTGCCCAGGCTGATAACATAGTTGCCCTGGTTATGCATGGTTTTAGGGGCAAATAACCCTGGAACCCTGATGCGCTTCTCGGCACCAGTCATCACAAAGATATGATCATCAGTTACCGGCGTGATCAGTGGCGCTCCCATCTCTTTCCATTCCGGAAATAGCTCATCGAGAGCGGTTGGCTCCAGTACAGCGCCAGAGAGGATATGTGCGCCCACTTCCGAGCCTTTTTCAACAACACAGACGCTAATATCCGGGTTGACCTGTTTAAGGCGGCAGGCTGCGGACAGACCAGAGGGTCCAGCCCCGACGATGACCACATCGTAGTCCATAAATTCGCGTTCCAAACTCTTTCTCCAAAGGTTATTTGCTAGATATGTCTGTATTTTACGCACAACATTTAACCATAGCTATAGCCAATATCAATAACGGTAATTATCACGTATTACCTGTCTTACAGCCTGACTAAGCAGTCGTATTTGGGCAATTGGATGGCTTGATTTATGCGGTCTTTCTAGGCAAGATGGCTGGCTCAAAAATACGGGGATTGGGCTTATTAGCATAAATATCCATAAGCCGATTTAATCACTAATCTAAAATTTATCACTGAGCTAAAAAGGATGACCATGAAAGTACTGGTAGCCGTAAAGCGCGTTGTGGACTACAACGTCAAGGTTAGACCCAAATCTGATAACACTGATGTTGATTTGGCTAATGTAAAAATGTCTATTAATCCATTTTGTGAAATTGCCGTTGAAGAAGCTGTGCGCCTTAAAGAAAAGGGCGTGGCCACTGAGATCGTGGCGGTTTCTGTAGGGCCACAGCAGGCACAGGAGCAGTTGCGTACCGCGCTGGCTCTGGGTGCTGATCGTGCCATTCTGGTGAACACTGATGATGTGCTCGAGCCTCTGGCCATTGCTAAGTGTCTGAAAGCTGTCTGCGACTCTGAGTCTCCAGATATTATTCTGATGGGCAAACAGGCTATTGATGGCGACAACAATCAGACGGGTCAAATGCTGGCTGCGCTGGCTGGTTATGGTCAGGCAACCTTTGCCTCTGAACTAACTATAGACTCAGGAAAGGCTACAGTGATGCGCGAAATTGACGGTGGCCTGCAGACTCTAGCGCTAAGTCTCCCTGCTATTGTGACAGCTGATTTGCGCCTTAATGAACCGCGCTACGCTTCGCTGCCCAATATTATGAAAGCTAAGAAAAAGCCTCTGGATATGTCAACTCCAGCCGACCTGGGTGTGGATACAGCGGCCCGAGTTAGCCTGCTGGGTGTAGAATTGCCCGCTGAAAGACAGGCGGGAATCAAGGTAGAAGATGTTGCCATGTTGGTGGATAAACTTAAAAATGAAGCGAAGGTGATCTCATGAGTATTCTAGTTATCGCTGAACACGACAATAGCAGCCTAAACATTGCTACCCTAAATTCTGTTGCTGCCGCTCAGGCTATTGGTGGTGATATAGATATTCTGGTGGCCGGTGAGTCCTGTCAGGATGCAGCTGCTCAGGCAGCCCAGGTTGCAGGTATAGCAAAAGTACTGGTTGCTGATAATAGTGCCTATGCCAATGCACTGGCGGAAAACGTCGCTCCTCTGATTGCTGAGCTGGGTGCCGGTTACAGCCATATTCTGGCGACATCTACCACCACAGCTAAAAACATTATGCCCCGGGCAGCAGCCTTGATGGATGTTCAGGCCATCTCTGATATCAGCGCTGTGGTTAACGCCGATACCTTTAAGCGTCCTATCTATGCAGGCAACGTCATTGCTACTGTGCAGTCATCTGACGCCATTAAGGTGCTGACCGTGCGCGGAACGGCATTTGATGCAGCTGCAGCTGAAGGTGGGTCTGCTAGTATTGAGGCAGTGGGCTCGGCCCATGATACCGGGCTCTCAACCTTTGTGGGCGAGGAAGTTGCTGTATCCGATCGTCCGGAACTGACTGCTGCAGAGATTGTTATCTCTGGGGGCCGCGGTATGGGCAATGGTGAAAACTTCGATATGCTCTACAGCATTGCCGACAAGTTGGGTGCTGCTGTTGGCGCATCGCGAGCTGCGGTGGATGCGGGTTTTGTTCCCAACGATATGCAGGTAGGGCAAACAGGTAAGATTGTGGCTCCAGACCTCTATGTTGCTGTGGGTATCTCAGGTGCAATTCAGCACCTGGCTGGTATGAAAGACAGCAAAGTGATTGTGGCCATCAATAAAGATGAAGAGGCACCTATCTTCTCGGTCGCAGATTACGGTCTGGTAGCTGATCTATTTACTGCGCTGCCTGAATTTGAAACTGCTCTCTAGGTTCAGATTGACAGCTGCTGTTTAAAAGGGCCCCGGCGGGGCCCTTTTTTTATGGTTGCGATTTTTCTTCGCCGGCTTCAGTGGTCGACTGAGTACTTTGCTGAGCAATCTCTTTTAAAAACTCTCTGCGCTCCTCAGGGCTCATATTGCGCACCTTTTCGCGTATCTCTCTCCTTCGCTCTTCTGGTAGTTGCTCGAAGGTATCAAAGGCTCCATGGATTTTACGACGCTTTTCTGCGGGCATATCTCGCCAGCGCTTGCGCAGTTTTTCTCGCTTGTGGGCTGGCAATTTGTCGAACTTTCGCATGGCCTTGCGCACCTTTTTGCGCTCTTTAATAGGCAGGCTTTTCCAGAGGCTGGCATGGCGCTTTATACGCTGACGCATCTCTGGATCAGCATCTTGAGAAAACCTGATCAGCATTTGCTGGCGCCTGGGTTCAATTTGCTCCCAGCTATCGGCGAAAGGGGAGAGTACCTCCTGTATCTCAGTGGAGAGTTCTGTAAATGGGGTGATTTTTGCCTCGGCAAAAGCATTGTTGGCAAATAGGATGGCACTACTGAAAATAACCAGGTTAATCAGGCTGTGTTTAAAAGTGCGCTTAAATCTGTAGGTTAAAAAGTTCATTAGTTAACTCGCGCTATCCATATCTATATCCGCCAACCAGTAATAAAAATCCAGATCTTGGTAGAGGTCTAGCTGGTCATCTTCAAACTCTAGCAGCACCTCATTATTACTGGCTTCCTGTTGGTAATTCAGGCCCAGTTGCCCCTGGAGCATAACCCCGGCCAACAACAGTGAAGCCGCGGAGATGCCAAAGGCCGGCCAGAAAAAACTCGACTCAGAGCTTTTTTCCTGAGCCAGTGCGCTGCGTCTAGCTTGGGCTAGACGGAATATTTCTGGGGCCCCTGTGGTTTCTTCCAGAGCTAGCAGATCACGCTGCAAATTCTGTTCAAACGATGTAGGTTTAGTCATGTCGGTAATCCTCCAGCATGTCTCTCAGTGCATGCATGGCTCTTGAGTAATGGGTTTTAACACTGCCCTCGGATATCTCCATGGCAATAGCAGTTTCAATGGTGCTGAGCCCCTCCCAGCAGCGCAGCATAAATG
>Ga0115563_1002125_pt1 | contig 14780 bp, 10 predicted proteins | sample COGITO_mtgs_1105_2_FD_87198 | JGI IMG/M metagenome (GOLD analysis project Ga0115563, IMG submission 87198) | Pelagic marine microbial communities from North Sea - COGITO_mtgs_110519 | ecosystem: Environmental > Aquatic > Marine > Epipelagic | place: Germany:Helgoland, sampling site Kabeltonne...
GGCACAGATGAACTTTTGCTCACATTGCCAGGTAGTGATTTTGATGTGGTCATTGGTAAATACCTCGGAGCCGTTGCCATATTCTCAGTATCCCTCGTTATTTCTCTGATCGCCAATTACTATGTGCTTAGCCAATTAGGCAACCCGGACTTTGGCCTTTTGGTCTCCACCTACTTGGGATATTGGTTTGTCGGACTCAGTATGATTGCTATTGGAATGGTCGCTTCTTTCCTCACCGCCAACCTCACAGTTGCTTTTGTTTTGGGTGTAGCCTTCAACTCGCCCCTTGCCTTGTTACAGGATTCGGAATGGGCAATTGCGGCAAACTTTCTCGATTTTAGCCGTGGAATAATCAGTACATCGGGTATGATTTTCTTTATCGGCTTGGCCGTGGCCATGCTCTACCTATCTTCTATTTTGATTGGGCGTAGGCACTGGGTGGGGAGTCCCCAAGGGAAGAATAAGTTTTCTCACTTCTCTGTCCGAGTGGTTGCCACCTTGATTACCGCTTTTGCCATGACTCAATATTTCCGAAATCATGATATTGTAAGACTGGATGCAACCGCAGAACAGTTAAGTAGTTTGTCCGAAGGTTCCATTGAGTTGCTTGGCCAATTAAACAGTCAGGTTGAAATCGATGCATTTATTTCCCCAACCGACTCGATTCCTGAACAATATGTACAGACTCGAATCAATTTATTGACCGCCCTTCGGGAAATTGACCGCGAAACCAAGTTGGTCTCAGTCAAGATACATGTGATTACTCCCGAAGATAATGCATCAGCCACTGCAGAAAAATACGGCGTAGAAAATCAAAACGGAGTCACCCCTCCCCTCTTTGTTATGGAAGGTGGACGAATGGTGCCTTGGCAAAAGGATTTATACATGGGTATCGTATGCAAGGGTGACAAAGGTCAACAAACCATTCCTTTCCTCTTCAAGGGCTTGCCTGTGGAATATGAGATTGTCCGCACCATCAATTCGGTAAGCGGATCACACCAGAAAAAGACCCTTGGAGTTTTTGCCACCGATGCACCCGTCCTTGGTACTGCAGGTATGGGAATAATGGGATTTAACTTGGGAGGAGGCACTCCAGCCTGGGAATTTTTTACCGAGCTCAACAAACAATATGATGTCCAAGAGGTTACCGGTGGAGAACTTTCTCCGGAAGATTACGACGCCTTGGTTGTGGTTCAACCAAGCACTTTGGACAATGAGAAAATGGACGACTTGGTAGCCGCAATTAAGTCAGGTATACCCACTGCCATTTTTGAAGACCCTCTTCCCTTAATCCAAGGTAGTGTTACGGGAACTTACGAACCACGCCGAAACAATAACAGCGGACCCGACCAGGGAGGAAGTGCTCCAGAAAAAGGTGATCTGAATAAATTATGGGATTTATTACAGGTAAACTTCAACCTCGACCCGATGGAAAGGTTAGAAAAAGTTCAAACCGAACTAAGCAGCCTAAAACAAAATGCGACAAGAACCTTGGCCCCGGCTCGTGGTCGATTTCCTGAGGTAGGTACTTTCTTCACGAACTTGGACAACTTGATCAAGAAAGCATCTGAGTACGAAGCAAGGTTGAAATCAAATTCCTCTCTTTCGCAAAATGACTGGAATAGTTTGAAGCTAAGTTCCCTCCGCACGGTTTTCGAAAAGATGGATAGCAACCACCCGATTCGTAATTTTGTAGAGCAACGATTACTTTCCGATTTGGATACAAAGCTTGGAGGCTTACAGGAACGCATTTTACGCGATCCATACAATCCATTCCCCAAGATTCAACGTTCGGAAAATTTTCCGGATGAGTTTGTTTATGTTGGTGGATTGCCCAATTCCTTCCACTCCGACCCGATTACATCTGAATTACAATATTGCCTATTCACCTGTCCAGGTACCCTCTACCCCAAGTCAACATCTAGCCTCGATTTCCAACCCTTATTGAGAACACGCGGAGGAGTTCTTGCGGGGACCACAAGTTTAGAAACTTTTTGGACGGGTGGAGTGTTCGGAACACCTCGCAGGTTCAATCCAGATCGTACCAAGTATTCAGGATCTGGGGCACAGGAAATTATTGCCGCATCCATTTCCGGAAATGTTGAAGATGGTAATCAGACCAACCAGATAAATGTTATCTTGGTAGCCGATGTGGACATGCTCGCAGATCCTTTTTTCAATATTCGTAGCCGCGGTCCAGAGTCTGACTTCCCCCTAGATGTCGACAATGTCACCCTAGCTCTTAATTTGATCGATGATTTATCTGGCGAGACAAGCCTGCTTGAAATTCGAAACCGTAGAAGATTGCACCGCACACTAGAAGAATTTGAAAAGAGTATTGAGGAAGCAAGAGAAGTTGCCTCCCGTAACATTCAGGAAGCGGAAAGTTCAATTCAAGCTATTCTTCAGGATGAAAACCGTAAACTCAACGAGGCTCTTGCAGATGTGCAAAACAACCAAGGTTCGATGACCCAGGGACAATTCATGCAAGTTTTGCAGACCGAAGCAGCGAAATTACAAAAGAATATGGCCAAGCGTGAACGGGAACTACGCCAAACCACCAATGTGAAGATTAAAGATGCGGAGAGAAAAAGAGACCGTGAAATCCGCGAAAAACAAAGGAGTATACAAAGGCTTTCAGTCTTTATTCCTCCCCTTCCCCTGCTCTTAATTGCCATCTTTGTATTTTATAAGAAACGAAGGGCTGAAATTCAGGGAACCGTAGACTCTCGAGTGCGTTCCTAACAGCTCACACTGAATTGTATTTAACCTTTTTTCGATTAATAAGTAATGAAAGAAAATAAAAAGACCTTAACCTTTCTCGGCGCTGCCATCATAGCCGTTTGCATAGCTACCTTCACCTCACCAACCAAACGGGATCCCTCTGCAAAGGCCAACTTAATGGGGCAAGCGCTCTTTGAGTCATTTGACGCTCGGGCCTTGACCGGAATTGAAATTGTGGAGGTAGATGAAGAAGACATACAGACAAAATCAATCGAAGTTACCCAGACAAAAAAGGGGTGGTTTATCCGCCGCCCAGGAAAAGCTGATTACCCTGCCAACGCAGATAACCAGTTAAAAGATGTTTCCAGTATGCTTTTTGATCTACGCATTATTGATCAGGCTGGAGAAGGCGCCGGAGAGCATGCCAAGTTTGGCGTTCTCAACCCAAGTAAAGCCGATGCCACAGAATCCGGAATTGGCCGACTTATTCATTTAAAGAACAGTTCGGGTTCTAACCTCGCCAGTTTGATTATCGGTGAAGAGGTAGATGGTTTGCCCAGCACTTATTATGTGCGTAAACCAGAACAAAACGCAGTATACCGCGTGGAGGTTAGCAACGCTCGACTTGTTTCCTCAAAATTTGTGGACTGGGTAGAACAAGACTTCCTGGATCTCGACAAGCGCAAGATCAAACAAGTAACCCTGGACAATTATGATGTTAACCTCGCACAGGGGAAAATCAACCGTACCAACAATCCATTTGTTTTGAATATTACAGATTCTAAATGGAGTTTCTCTGGGGGGAACCTTAAGGACAATGAAGAGCTTGATAAGGAAATTCTTGATGCACTGAAAGATGCACTAGACGATCTCGAAATCATTGATGTCGAAAGAAAACCCGAAATTCTAGTCAATAACCTGAAACAAGGAAAAGAGTTTTTCAGCAATCTCAGGGATGCCAATAATCAAGCAGTAGTTCAATCGCTTCAGCAAAAGGGCTTCTACACCATTGCCGCCAAAGATGCATCCGGACAAACCGTACCCAAGGTAGTCTCAAACAAAGGCGAAGTTTTGGTTGGGATGGAAAGCGGTGTGGAGTATGTGCTGCGATTTGGAGATATTTACAGGGGGCCTGAAGAGGATGAAAATTCAAGCGGAGACAGTCGCTACATCTATGCATTTGCCCGAGTTAACGAATCCCTGTTAACTCCACCAAATCTTGCCCCGCTCCCAAGTACATCGCCTCAAGGAGCTAAGGGACCAGAAGGTGGAAAAGGGCCTATCGCCAAGCCTGGCTCTCCTCCTAACTTCACTCCACCATCAGCTCCGCCTAAGGTTACTCCTCCCCCACCACCAGCCCAACCCAAAGCAGCTAACAAGAAGGCAGTCAAAGTAGAAAAGAAAACCGCTACTGACCAGACTGCCGAGAAAGCGAAAAAAGATGCCGAAAAAGAAGCTGAAATTGCTCAGATTCAAGCCTCCAACGCCCGCCTACAAGCAGAGTACAATGGAAAAATCAGTAGTGCCCGTCAAAAAGCAAAGGAAATCAATGAAAACCTGGCCGGCTGGTATTATGTAATCTCCAATGATGTTTATGAAAAAATTCGCTTGGAGCGGAATTCCTTTGTTAAGAACAAAGACAATCCGGTAGTTGAAATGCCGGACGAAATCTCCGCCGCTCATATCCTCATTTCTTACAAGGGTGCGGACCGGGCTGACTCTAAAATTTCCCGTACAAAACAAGCTGCCCGGAAAGAAGCCGATCGTATTCGCGGTTTAATTATAAATGGTGGTAAAGACTTTGCGGATATGGCCAAGAAACACTCAGATGGCCCGTCCGGCCCAAAAGGCGGTGACCTGGGTAGTTTTAAATTTGAAGTTATGGCACAACCCTTTTCAGAAGCTGCTTTTAATCTAAATATTAATGAAGTTTCTGAAGTTGTGGAGACAGGCTTTGGATTTCACATCATCAAGCGTACTCAATAACCTAACAAAGGTTTTACTAGGGTATCCTCAGTTTAAGCTTTGAGGATCTTATCAGTATACCTAGAATAGGTTGATGGGTAAGCTATTTTCCAAGCAAAAGAATAATGGTATATGGAATCGTATACTTTCGGATGACTCTACCCGACTGCGTCTAAAATATGATGCATATTATCACATATTTGATGATCAAACTGGTACCCGTGTAACAAAAGATGGGAAAGAATATGTCATGCTATCAAGCAACGACTACCTTGGTCTTTCTCAACACCCAAAAATCAAAGAAGCAGGTATAAAAGCCCTGCAAAAATGGGGAAGTAGCACCACTGGTGCTCGCTTGGCCAATGGAGGTAGAATTTTCCATCGGGCATTGGAAGAAGATCTAGCTGATTTTCTGGGCATGGAAGCTTGTCATGTATTTTCAGCTGGATATCTCGCTTGTGCGTCTGCCATAACTGGATTCGTTGATCGTAATGATTTAGTCTTTGCCGATAAGAACCTTCATTCATCCTTGTGGAGTGGGATCAAATTAAGTGGGGCAAAGTGCGAAAGATTCGCCCACAATCACCCTGAGCACCTTCGAGAAATTCTTTCTCATGAAGATCCTAAGACAAACAAAGCTCTGGTTATTGAAGGAATCTATTCAATGGAAGGGCATATCGCCCGCTTGCCAGAATTACTCGAAGTAGCCAAGGAATTTGGTGCTTTCCTTATCCTTGATGACGCTCACGGAATTGGAGTTTTAGGAGATCATGGCAAAGGGACTGCAAATCATTTTGGTCTTACTGATCAGATCGATGTGATATGTGGTAGTTTTTCAAAATCCTTCTCGGGCATGGGTGGATTTGTTTGTGCAAGTAAGGACGCAATTGACTATATGCGTAGTCATTCAAAACAAACTATTTTCTCAGCTGCTCTATCTCCTGTATCCACCGCCTGTGCCCACGCAGCACTGGGCATTATCCGTTCGGAACCCGAACACAGAAAAAAGTTGGAAGCCAACCTTTCACGTTACCGAAAGTTACTTGATGAACTAAACCTGGATACCTGGAATAGCGAGTCCCCGGCAGTTCCTATTGTTTTGGGCAAGAAGGAAAAAGTGTACTATTTTTGGAAGGCTTTATTGGAAAAGGGAGTTTATGCCATCATTTCTGTTGCCCCTGGAGTACCTCCCGGAAAAGACCTAATTCGTACGGCAATATCTGCCGCGCATACTGAAGAGGATTTCGATCTTATTGAAGAAGCATTCCGCTACGCAGTTACCAAAATTTAACTTTTTCAATCGAGTTTTTAACTCTGTAAAAATTTAACGAGGTGATAGTTTTCTTAACCTGGATATAATCAAGCAGGCATCTAAAAATTTTTTAATATTTGTTCCGAGCGGCTTGAAAAAAGGCCTAAATAAATAAGTGCGTGCATGATCAAACGAATCGTTAAGCGATTCATTCTCTCGAATGCTTGGCCCCCATTTTTTCATTAACAACTCAAAGTTTTCCTCATTCCGGTCTTTTCTCCCTGTAGTAGCACCCTTGACATGATCAATCACACTATCATGGGCCACAAAATGAGAAAAACCTTCCCGGTTTAGCCGTAAACAAAGGTCAACATCCTCACAACCATTGACAAAACTTTCATCAAATCCTCCATACTCGCGAAATAAAGAACTTTTAATCAGGCAACACGCCGCTGTTACCGCGCTCCATGACCGTACTTCACCTTTGAAAGGACGATGAAAAAACCCTTGTCCATAATGACGGGGATTTCCCAGCGGAGAAAAAACGACACCCATATGATCATATCTTCGCGTTCCAGCTAATCGTTGCACATTTCCAACAAACCCAACATTTGATTGGTTCTTAAAGACGGAAAGCATTGGATGTAACCAGTTTCCCGAAACAAAAGCATCATTATTTAAAAATAAAAGGTATTCACCCTTGGCATTCTCAGCCAACCAATTGTGATTTTTCCCGAACCCAACACTGTGCGAACGATGAAAAATCCGGTATGGTTCGCCAAGCTTGTCCAGAAACTCCTGAGTTCCATCAACACTGCCATCATTTGCAATCAAAACTTCAAATGAAATCGACTCGTCTAAAGTGGCTTCCAGCTTGGAAAGGCATTTTTGAGTAAGTGCCAATTGGTCACGGACGCTTATTAAAATACTGACTTTGGGCATCATGCAAAGATCTGATCAAAGGAAGATTTTAACTTTTGACAATTCACTTTTGCCGAAAACTGCTCATTTGCACGGGAAAATGCGTTTTTACGAACCTGAATAAATTTATCGGGATTCGTATAAAAATCTTCTAACAAGACTGACCAAGAACTCGATTTATAAGGATCAAGAGAATAGCCAGATTCTTGGTCTGTAAAAGCTTCGGAACTCCCAGCACGATTTGAGGCAAGAACTAACAATCCACAGGACATGGCTTCAGGTATCACATTAGGGATGCCATCCCGATCGCCATTAGATGCAATAACGCCGGGAAAAAGCAGGGCATCACTTTTACCGTAACATGAGATAATTTGATCCTCAGGACAATGCCCATGTAGGCACACAAAACGATCGAGATGCGTGCGGGATAGTTCAATAGTCAATTCTTTCTTCAAGGGACCGTCACCCAAAATATCGAGAGTAAAAGGAACTTCCCGGGCTCTTAGATCTTCTAGGATTTTCAGGAGTAAAAAATAGCCTTTTTTTTCAACTAATCGTCCAACACTTACAAGGCTAAGAGATTCTTTACGAACAAGCGAAAAATCTGTACGGACAGGCATGGGATTCAAGCTTCGATGGATGAGAATTAATCGATTCTGATCAACACCTACATCCGTTAATCTTCGGGCAGTTGAAACTGAAGAAGTTCTTACCCTCACAGCCCGCTTTAGTTTCAAACTCAACAACCAGTCTCCTTGATGTCGAAAAACATCATAGGCATGAGCACCCATCGAGTAAGGGACATCGGTGAGTATATGTAAACCAAGTGCTGCAGTGGCTGGCATGGTTGCCCAAACTGCGTGAATTCGTCGATATTTTAATCTCTCAAATTTCTTGGCCTCAACCAATGCATAAGCCAAACCCAAAAAAGTTTCATTCCAATTTTGAAAGTTCGGACAGGTGGAGGACCATAAATGGGTGAGAATATTTTTAAAAGCCTTAGGTTTTCTCCATGCCCAATAAGGAATCCAAGCAAAAAGAAAAAAAAGCCGGGAAATTGAAAAAAGCCTGATCTCTCTGCCTTCCCATAAGCATTGGCCTTTCCAGATGGAAAAAAGATCAGGTGTAAATCCAAGTTTCTTTAATTCTCTTAACTCCCGACGAACAAAAGTTTCGGTAAGACGAGGAAATGTGGCGTATAAAAAAGCTGAATCACTCAACACAAAAAACTTTTAATGCGAATAAAATTTTACAGATCAAGGGACTCTCAGTTAAAAGTCAGGAATTCCCTGAAGGTGCATTCGACTTAGTCGAATTACTTACGCCATTCAACTCGGAATCTGTATTTATCTCCCGTTCATCTGTCCCTCCATCAACCACTGGGTAAAAATCAAAGGCGAGTTTAATCTCAGCTGCTTGAGCTGTTTTCTGACCGTTCACTAAAATCTCACCCGAAAAACAAGCGAGAGGATGCCTGATCCTTGATACTTTTACAGACATGGAAAGTACATCTCCAGGTTTACAAATACGACGGCATTTAATCCCGTCGCATGCAGTAAAAAAGATGGAGTCAGGCTTAACTTTTCGAGACAAAGCAGAGTGGGTACCCTGAAGAAGAAAAAATACGCACATCTGCCCGAGAGCCTCGATCATGATCGATGCAGGAAAAACAGGCTGTTCTTTGAAGTGACCCTCTAAAAAATATTCGTTCCCAGTAATCTTATAATCCCCACGCACATCCTCTCCATCAATAGTAACTGACTCAAGAAAAAGAAAGGGTTCTCTATGGGGCATGATCGATGCAACTTCTTCAATTCTAAATGTTTTAGAACGATTGGGAGGCTCAACTCCACGAACCTTGGCATCCAAGTATTGTTTAACATCTCCCAAGGTTCGAAGGTCTTTAAGTTCTTCATTGTCGATGCTTACTTGGAGTGTTTGCTCAACGAGCATAACAATTTCCAACATAGTCAAAGAATCTAAGCCCAGGTCCTCATAAAGTCGTAGAGAATCATCAGAGTTTTTAAAAACTACTCGCTGATCAGGCTCAAGGTGACGGTCAATAATCCCAAGAACAATTGGTTCGATCTTAGCGATATCCTTATTTTCCCGGAAAGATAAAGCAGCACTTAGCGTTTCCGAAGAGCATCTTTTTAAAAGCTCAGATAACTCATCTTTTAGAACAATTGATTCAGGTTCGTTCATGAGTTAAGGAAAATGGGGATGAGAATTGTCATCTGTTAAACAATATGGTTGTAATGGCTCTTTAACATGAGCAAATCTGACCAAACGAGCAAACCTAAACCTGTCATCCTTACCTGTGCCCAACCTACTGGCCAATTGACTTTGGGTAATTACTTAGGAGCTGTGAGAAACTGGTCTGATATGCTCGATGATTATGAATGTTTTTTTGGTATCGTTGATCTGCACGCAATTACCGTTCCTCCCAAGCCCTCTGATCTTCGTCAAAATGTTTACTCATGCATTGCCCAATACATTGCCTGCGGATTGGACCCCAAAAAATGCCACCAATTCGTACAATCCCATGTTATTGGACATACTGAACTCGCCTGGATTCTTACCTGTATGACTCCGATCGGTGAGTTGCAGAGAATGACACAATTCAAAGACAAAGCAGCCAAGCTCGGATTCAAGGTAGCGGAGGAAAAAGGTTCGGATGATGTAAAATTTACTCACGAGGGAGTGCGGGCACAGGCTTCCATTAATGCCGGACTTCTCTGCTATCCGGTACTCATGGCTGCAGATATTCTATTGTACAACGCAGAACTTGTACCTGTGGGGGAAGATCAACGCCAACATTTGGAACTCTGCCGTGACTTGGCCGGACGCTTTAATCAAAAATATTCAGAAACTTTTAAAATACCTGAACCCTATGTTCCTAAAACTGGTGCTCGTATCATGTCCCTGTCTGATCCAATGCATAAAATGTCAAAATCTGATAAAAATGAAAAGGCTACGATCTTTGTGCTCGATAAACCTGAACAAATTAAGAAAAAAATTGGATCTGCGGTCACAGATTCGGAAGCAGAAATAAAAGCGAATTCCACAAAACCTGGTGTCTCTAACTTGCTTACTATCCACTCCTCTTTATCCGGAGAAAGTATCAATGACCTGGAGTCCCATTTCCTGGGAAAAGGATATGGAGAACTAAAAGCTGAAGTCATTGAATTACTTACAGAAAACCTCCGACCGGTCCGTGAATCTTATCATGAATTGATCAAGGATAAAAATTATTTGGATTCTGTTCTCAAGGAAGGTGCTCAGGCTGCTCAAAAAAGAGCGTATAAAATTCTTTCCAAAGTTAGCAGAAAGATTGGTTTGACTGAACGGGCAAGGAATTAAGCCGTGCTCACCGAATTTTTGGCTTGGTTTTAATTAAAAAAAACAACATTACATCCAATGGTGAAAGGTTGATGGATTACGATCTAGAAAATGAAAACGATGGACTCGGCAAAGGGCCATTTTATGGGGCGGCTGCCTTCCTGTTTCTAATCATTGCCCTCTTTGCTTTCGTTACTCTGAAAGAACAAGGTACTTTGGGGCATTGGGAAATTGCATCTTGTTTACTTGGTACAGGGTTAATATCCATCCTCCTTTTCCTCCCTCACTTTTTGGCAGGCATTATCGACCGCATCGAAGAAAAAAATACCCAAGCAGACTCAGATCTAGCAAGCAAAGCATTTTACGAATTGAAAGAAGTACGCTCCGAACTTGATGCATTGGCGGTCAAGGTCGACAAGGTACCCACATTGGTCGATAAAATAGTATCTGATTCCCCGCTTCAACAAGCCGAGCAATCCCCAGATACCCTCATCGAAAAGCTTACTAATTTAGAAAATCAAATTAATTCTAAGCTCGATCGAATTGAGGAGGCCAGCTTAACTCAACCCCTTATTTCTGAAAACGATAGCGACCTTAACGAACTCAAAGAGACTCTCGGAAAACTGATTGATAAAGTTGGCTTACTTCAAGAAAAAGTTGATTTCATTGCAGATAGCCCTCAAGGCAAGACCCCCATTGAAAAGGATCCGATTGTTAAAGAAAAGATTACTGAAGAAGTAGAACAGACAGCTATCGAAGAGGTTGATTTTGATTTAAACTCCGACGATAAATTGATTGAACCATCTATTGAAGAAGCAAATACACTCAAAGAAGAGGAAGAAGAACCCGAAATCTTGCCGGATGATATTTCGAACGATCAAATAGAAGATCCAAAGGAAGAAACTCTTGAATTAATAGAGGATGAAGTAGAAGAAGAGCCTGTACTGGACCCAGATATTGAACCAGAACATCTTGAAAAAATTGACTCCTTGCCAGAACCAGAGAGGGAAGACGAATACCCAGGGCAAACGATTACTCAGAAAGAACCTGAATTCGTGGAAAAGGATGTAGAGGAAAACTTGCCTAAAGAATTAGATCTTGGGCTACCTGACCCTGAAGAAACATTGCGTAAAGTAGATGCCCTATTAGCTGGAGAAGAGAGTTCTTTAAATGTCGATAAACCTGAAACCTCTAAGGAAAATAAAGAAAATAGTGGGCCCACCACAGTGGTAGCTAATGTAATGATTGGTATTGGTAATAAACCATATTTGCGGGGTGAGGGACCTGGGCTTAGTTGGGACGAAGGTGTATCTATGAATTTCATAGAAATCGGAAAATGGGCATGGTCTTCACCCAGAAAAAATGCTTCTCTAATTGTACAGGTGTATCGGAACGATCAAGATCCTGACAAAGGCGGTAAGATAGAGGTAAAGCCTGGTCAAAAGTTGGAAATCACACCGGACTTTTCTTAGAAGAGAGAAGATGGGTACGACCCGTCAGCAATTAATTGTTTGATCGAATTGACCACCAATTCCTTGTCTTCCCGGTAAGTCACCCCCATCCATTGACAGGAGGCAAGATTGGCCTGAATGTCAGCCCGACCCGACTTGATCCATTGATCCACCGCTGTGGGCAAGTAGAACTCATCGTTTATTAAATCCTGTGATGTCTCAAGAAAGTCTTTCAATTCACCCTCCAGAGCGGGGAAAACGGTTTGGGGAAAGGCCCATACATTCATCGATACAGTTTCCTCCCCAGAAAGAAAAAGAGACTCGCTCCGAGAATTTTTACCGGAAATTCTACTTTCAGAGTGGGCAATGCCTGACCATTCCTCAACCGAGTGCAAGTTACCCTCTTTAATCTTGCAAATCCCCCGGCTAACTGAGCCGTTTGAGGAAAGAGTTTCCTTCAAAAGATACCCCACCATGGATCCTATCATCTTTCCATCTGAGGAACCGAAATCTACAAAAGAAGAAATCGAATCGATTAAGGCAGAAAACGTGGCGGCACCATAAAAATCATCCGCATTGATTACGGCAAATGGACTACCTGCCAACACAGTGCGGGCGCACCAAACTGCATGTCCTGTCCCCCATGGCTTTTCCCGGTGGATCAAAATATCTGTACCTTCAGGAAGGTCATCCACTTTCTGGTAGGCATATTCAACCTCCATCTTATTTGCGTACTTCCTTCCAACCTGTTGATCAAAAACCTCCTGCATTTCTTGACGAATCAAAAAAACAACCCGTGAAAATCCGGCCTTTCTCGCATCGTACAAGGAATAATCCATTAAGGTTTCTCCATTGGGACCAATGGGATCGACCTGCTTTAGACCACCATACCGACTACCCATTCCGGCAGCCAGTACGAGCAAAGATGAGGAGGGCTGATTAGAAGTCATTTCTTAATGCAAAGGATAAATAGTCAAGAATCTGAGTAGTGCTCACAGCCTCTTGTCCGTGCTGCCTGGCCAGTACTTCCGCCGCACGACCATGCCAAAGTGCACCAAGCGCCGTACAGTCCACAAGTGAGCGTCCACCCCGTGCCATCAACGACCCAATGATACCACTGAGTAAATCTCCACTTCCTCCACGTGCTAACAGAGAAGTTCCGGAAAATAAATGAAGAACGGATCCCATGAAACGAACTTGTGAATGTGGACCTTTTCTCAGGATCACCCCAGGAAAGTCGGCAAGATATTCTTCTACCTCCTTTTTTCCCGATATTCGCTTAAGTTCTCCTTCATGGGGTGTGAGGACGAATCGATCCTTATTTTCACAGGAATTAATAATTTCCGGACGGAGAGCATCAGCATCCAATAGAATAGAACCCGAAAAAAGTTTACATGCTTCACGAATCAAAGAATGAGATTCTGAATCAGACCCGATTCCCGGTCCCACGATCATCGCATCGACATGATCAATAGATTGTCGAATTTTTCCCAAGCCTTCAAGGGCAAGCCCACCGCTTGGAGTCTCTGGCATGGGCACCCACATGGCCTCCGGACAAGCCGAAACAAAGGAGGAATGCAAAGACTCGGGCACGCAACAGGTCAGCAACCCCACCCCAGATCGCAAAGCTGCACGGGCACACATGAGCGCAGCACCTCCAAGTTCCCTGGACCCCACAATAGCAAGAAGATGTCCAAAGTCTCTCTTGTCACACTGCACGGGTCGTAATTTTCGGAGAAGAGGAAGTGCTGATGAACACAGAACCTTGGAATGCTTGGTATACTTTACTTTTTTAGAACCCTTGAAAAACCCTAAGTCTAAATACCTGAGTCTCCCAGTCCAAGGTTGATTAAATATTTCTAAAACCGGAGTTTTAACAATTCCTGTACAGTAAGTAAAATCTGCCCGAAAGGGCTCAGTTTCACCGGGTAACGACTCCGTAATCCCGCTGGGCATATCGACTGATACTCTTACGATAATTTGATTGGTTTGATTGAACAAACGAATCCAACTATCCAATGGACTTTCCAGTCCGGCACGTCCCCGCATGCCAAGCACGCCATCGATGGCTAAATCAAAGCCCCGGTCTTTAGTAAGTTCGTAAAAGGTTTGATCCATCTTTTCCTGGTTCATTCCTCGGGCAGATGGAATGATCTCCAGTCTCTTCGATGCAAACTCAATCAACTCTTCAAAGGCACGCTGGGTCATGGGTTTGCAATCATCCTTAGGTGCCCATTGCCAAACCACTGCCCGTGCAGTGGGTATGGTCCGCAAAAAACGTTTGGCCGCCAGCAATGAATCAGCACCATTATGGCCCTTCCCCACCAAAACCAATAATCTCGGACGGTGCGGAATGGTGCGCAGTTCTCGCATATCTCGGAGTGCGGAATCCGCTACTGCTTCGCCCGCCCGATTCATGACCTCCCATTGAAAATCTTCATTTCCCCCGAAATAATCCTCCTCAAAAGCAATGGCCTCAGAAGGTGTTAAAATGGGATCTTGGGGCAAAGTATCCATCACTTGATTAGAACAACCACTGCGGAAGCAATTTCCTTTAAGTGGGAAAGACTGATCAGGGCAGAAGAGGCATGCATACCCGCTAAGGCTAACTTTCCATGTTCAGTAAAAAGAGCAATCGGTTGACCACTCTGGGCCTTATCCACCTGCATATCCAGCCATCCAAACTCCTTACCAATGCCCGTACCCAAAGCTTTTGAAACCGCTTCCTTCGCGGCAAATCGGGCGGCCAGGCAAGGGGCGGGATCTGCCCGTTGCAGGCAAATCTCTTGCTCCTGCTCACTGAATACTTTGGAAAGAAAGGACTCTCCGTGACGCTCCATGGATTCTCGAATCCGGGATACTTCAATCTGGTCGATTCCTACACCCACCACATTTGATCCTTGAGGAATGTCAGGTAGATTCATCAGGAATTAAGCAATCGCCTCATGGTGGAGACTGCCTCAGAAAGTCCATGCTCAATAGACCGGCAAATAATACTATGTCCGATATTAAATTCGGTCACCTTATTTAATTTCTTGGCACCGGTTACATTTTCATAATTAATTCCGTGCCCAGCATTAACCTGCAATCCAAGAGAAAGCCCCACATCCATACCTACCTTAAGA
>Ga0115563_1002143_pt1 | contig 14706 bp, 9 predicted proteins | sample COGITO_mtgs_1105_2_FD_87198 | JGI IMG/M metagenome (GOLD analysis project Ga0115563, IMG submission 87198) | Pelagic marine microbial communities from North Sea - COGITO_mtgs_110519 | ecosystem: Environmental > Aquatic > Marine > Epipelagic | place: Germany:Helgoland, sampling site Kabeltonne...
CGTTTCATAAAGCTATTCAGAGCTTCTTTTTGTGGTGTGCCGTCTTTAATCATTTTATGAACTTCAAGGGCGCCATACATATTAGAAATTAATTCTCCAATTACATCTAATTCTTCGTCTTTTAGACTTGGAACTTCGGTGAGTGCTTCTAAAGTTTCAAGGGTTTCCACGATGTAATCTTCGTCGTTTGCCTCAATAAATTGCGTTAAATGTTTAATTACTGGCAGTTTCATCTACAAGTTCTTTTAGCACGTCAAACTTATTAGTTTGCGTTTGGTTTATAAATTGTCCTATTTTAAAAATTGCAAAAGTAGGCAAATTGTCCACCGTTGCGAGTTTTCTGCTTTCAGGGAATTTTTCTGCATCTACGATTACAAAGGTCGCCTCTGGCATTTCAGACGCTAATTTTTTAAACTTAGGTTTCATAATTCTACAATTTCCACACCAGGTCGCGGAGTATTGTACCACCACAAATGGATTGTCAGAAATAATTGCTTGCAGATTGTCTTCAGAAAGTTCTTGCATGATAAATAGTTTTTAGTGAGAAGCTAAATAGCTCGCAGTTCCTTTTGCATTTGGAGCCATGGCGTCTTTGCCTTCTTCCCAGTTTGCTGGACAAACTTCTCCTTTTTCTTGTACGTGTGTGTAGGCGTCTACCAATCTTAAAAACTCAGATACATTTCGTCCAAGTGGCATGTGGTTGACACTTTCGTGAACCACGGTTCCTTCTTCGTCAATAATGTAAGTCGCTCTGTAAGTAACGTTGTCACCTTCTACAAGTACCACACCCGTTTCTTCGTTGTATGTTTCGTCTGAGATGTCTAAAATCCCAAGTGTTGATGCTAAGTTTCTGTTAGAATCCGCTAAAATAGGGTAGGTAACACCTTCAATACCACCGTTGTCTTTCGCTGTTGATAACCATGCAAAATGCACTTCTGGTGTATCACAAGAGGCACCAATTACGATGGTGTTTCTTTTTTCAAACTCAGCCTTCGCCGCTTCGAATGCGTGTAATTCTGTTGGGCATACAAAAGTAAAATCTTTTGGGTACCAAAATAAGAGTACTTTTTTCTTGTTGTTGATTGCTTCTTCGAGAACGTTTACTTTAAAAGTATCGCCCATTTCGTTCATTGCATCTACATTTAAATTCGGGAATTTTTTTCCTACAATTGCCATAATATCTTTTTATTGGTTATTAAATTGATAGCCGCAAAGATAGGGTATGATTATTCTTATTTTAGTTTAGAAAAATTATAATTTCCTATACTACTATAAGTATAAATGATTCTTGTAAAACGAAAGCTAATTAGGACTTTTTGAGCTGTTTTATTTTGATGGAAAATGCCGCGAATAAGAGGGTCATAAACGGACTGATCCAATTGAAAAAAGCAAAGATAAAATAATCTGCAACCGAGACGCCTAGTACACCACTTTGATAAGCGCCACAGGTATTCCAAGGAACCAATACCGATGTTACGGTTCCAGAATCTTCAAGTGTACGGCTTAAGTTTTCAGGGGCCAATCCACGATCTTTATACGCTTTTTTAAACATTTTCCCTGGGATAACCAATGCTAAATATTGATCAGAAGCAGTGACGTTCAGTGCCAAACAGCTCGCAACAGTGCTGGCAAACAATCCAAAGGTATTGGTAGCCAAACTTAATAATGCTTTACTAATTCGAGAAAGTGCTCCTATAGCATCCATAACGCCTCCAAAGACCATGGCACAAACGATTAGCCAAATGGTTCCTAACATACCACTCATTCCGCCAGAAGTAAATAAATCGTTCAGTTCTAAACTCGTCGTCACAACGGCTGTGTCAACCGTAATCGCTTTCATAACGCCTTTATAAGCGGCTTCAAAACTCAATGTATTTGTTTCTGCGATTGCCATGATAATTTGTGGTTGTGCAATCACGGCTGCAATCGCTCCCAACAACGTTCCAATAAGCAATGCTATTAAGGGCGGTGTTTTTTTAACGATTAAGATGATAACTAAAACGGGGACACTAAACAACCAAGGCGAAATATTAAATGCGCCATCAATGGCCTGAAGTTTATCAGAAATATCGGGGGTTCCATTGGTATCAATATTCAATCCAATAATTAAAAAAATAATTAGGGTTATTATAATAGTAGGCACTGTTGTTAAAGCCATGTATTTTATGTGATCAAACAATTCACTCCCAGCCATTGCAGGTGCTAAATTTGTAGTATCACTAAGTGGCGACATTTTATCGCCAAAATAGCCTCCAGATAATACGGCTCCAGCAGTCATTCCAGGAGAGATCCCTAAAGTGTTTCCGATTCCAATTAATGCAATTCCTACAGTAGCAGAGGTGGTCCAACTACTTCCTGTGGCAATGGATATGATGGAACAAATGATGACCGAGGCTACAAGAAAAAACGTGGGGTTTAAGATTTGTAATCCATAATAAATCATTGATGGAATGACCCCACTAATGAGCCAAGTTCCAGCTAATGCTCCCACCATTAATAAAATTAATAGTGCTCCTGTTGTGGACTTCACATTTTCGGCAACTTCCTCTAACATTTTCTTGTAACTGACTTTGTTATAAAAACCAACAATGGCGGCGACGGCAGCTCCTAAGATCAAAATAAATTGATTACTACCACTAAGAGCATCATCTCCAAAGACATAAAATACATTGTAAAACAACATCGCCACAAGGGCTACAACAGGGATGAGTGCTTCCCATATATTCAACTCTTTATTTTCAATAATTGCGTTGTCTGCGGGTTCGTTTGGGGTAATGTTTTGACTTTTCATAGGACAGTTCTTCAATGATTTTGAACTGTAATGTTACGATTTTAGTCTAAGCTTTGCAAATGCAAAGAGAAATTCAAATTCAATGCAGCCTTTTCAATTATCTTAATTTAGGAAAAGAGGTTGGGTCCACTTCATGAAACATGTTATAAACCTTTTCAAACACATCATCTGCGGAGGGTTTGCTGAAATAATCACCATCGGTACCATAAGCGGGTCGGTGTTCTTTAGCGGTTAGTATTTGGGGTTTGCTGTCTAAATTTTGATAGACGTTTTGATGTTCTAAAATTTCATTAAGAATATAAGCGGAGGCTCCACCAGGAACATCTTCATCAACAATAAGAAGACGATTTGTTTTTTCAACACTTTTTGAAATATCTTTTTGAAGGTCAAAGGGGATGAGAGATTGAATGTCAATAATTTCAACATCGATATCCACTTCCAATAATTCTTTGGCAGCTTGCTCCACAATACGTAAGGTAGAGCCATAAGATACAATGGTAAGATCGGCTCCTTGCTTGATTGTTTCCACAATACCAACGGGTGTTCTGAATTCGCCTAAGTTGGAAGGTTCTTTTTCCTTTAAACGGTATCCATTCAAACACTACACTACCAAGGCAGGCTGATCACTTTCTAAAAGTGTATTGTAAAACCCAGCTGCTTTGGTCATGTTTCTTGGTACCAATACAAACACACCTCTGATTAGATTTAGAATTCCTCCCAATTGAGAACCAGAATGCCAAATACCTTCTAAACGGTGTCCACGTGTTCTAATAATTAAGGGTGCTTTTTGTTTTCCAAACGTACGGTAATGCAGGGTTGACAAATCATCACTGATGATTTGAAGTGCATAGACCATATAATCAAGATATTGAATTTCAGCTATGGGTCTGAGTCCACGTAACGCCATTCCAATTCCCTGTCCTATAATGGTTGCTTCACGAATTCCAGTATCTGAAACTCTCATTTCACCATACTTTTCTTGCAAGCCTTCGAGTCCTTGATTGACATCTCCAATCGTTCCAGTATCTTCTCCAAAAATTAAAACATCAGGATGTTTACTTAAAATTTTATCAAAATTATCACGCAAGATGACACGACCATCTACTTGTTTTGAAGTTTCATCAAAAACTGGAAGTACTTCAGGAATATTGGTGGCTCTTGAATTTGATTCACTATAAAGAAGCGTGCTGTATTTTGGTTGAATTTTTTCAAAATAAGCATTCACCCATTGCACTAATTTATCTTTTTCAGGAGTGTTCTCGTGGATTAAGTGTTTTAAAATATGACGGGCGGTACTTAAAATGTCTTTTCGTAACGGGTCGTGAATAAGCTCTAACTGAGAGATCATCTTATAAATAAACGCTCTTTGAGATGCCGTCACTGCTGCGGACTTCATAAGCTTTAAAGCCTCTTGTCTTTCATTTTCTAAGGGCTCAGAAAATTCTTTCCAGGCTTTTATTTTTCCTTCGCGAACTTTCTTTTTTGCAGTGCGATCGATGGCTGTAATTTCATCTTCTGTCGCAATGTCATTAGAAATAATCCAGTCGCGAAATTTCAGGTTACAGTCATTCGATTTCTCCCATGCCAATCGTTCTTCATCTTTATACCTTTCGTGAGACCCTGAAGTAGAATGTCCTTGAGGCTGTGTAAGTTCATTCACATGAATTAAAACAGGGATGTGTTCTGTTCTTGAGAGTTGACTGGCTTTTTGATAGGTGTTAATGAGTTCCACATAATCCCATCCTTTTACTCTTAGGATTTCGTAGCCTTTATGTTTTGAATCTCTTTGAAATCCTTTTAAAACTTCAGAAATATTTTCTTTTGTTGTTTGATGTCTTGCATGTACAGAGATGCCGTATTCATCGTCCCAAACACTGACAACCATAGGGACTTGAAGCACTCCAGCAGCATTTATCGTTTCAAAAAATACGCCTTCACTTGTACTCGCATTTCCAATGGTTCCCCAAGCGACTTCATTTCCTGAGTTAGAAAATTTTTCGGAATCAATATCTTTAAGATTTCGGTAGATTTTTGATGCTTGTGCCAGTCCTAATAATCGTGGCATTTGAGCTCCAGTAGGGGATATGTCTGAACTTGAGTTTTTTTGTTGGGTTAGATTTTTCCAATCAAAATTATCATCTAATGAATGGGTTGTAAAATGTCCTCCCATTTGCCTTCCGGCACTCATAGGATCTTGATAGATATCTGTAGTTCCGTAAAGGCCTGAAAAGAATTGTTCGATGCTCAGTTTTCCAATCGCCATCATAAAGGTTTGATCTCTGTAATAGCCGGATCTAAAATCACCATTTTGAAATGCTTTTGCCCAAGCCAATTGTGGCAGTTCTTTTCCGTCACCAAAAATTCCGAATTTTGCTTTTCCTGTCAAAACCTCGCGGCGTCCAAGAAGGCTGCATTCTCTACTCGTGACCGCTATGGTATAGTCATTCAACACTTCAGTTTTGAAGTCCTCAAATGTTATATCTTTAGTAAGGTCATTTTTGGTTTGCATTCTAAATAATTTTATTGAGGCACAAATATAAAATATTTCAAGGCTTTGTCCTATGCTTTGTAATGTTAATTAAGTAACGGGTTGGGAATGAGAAACATGAAACCTGTTATTTTGAAAAGAAGTGTTTTGAATTAAAACCATTCCCTTCTAAACAGCCCTAAAAGAGCTTTGGGTTCTGCAGTAAACACAAATCGTATTTTCTGACTGTACTGAGGTTGGTCGATTTCCCATCCTAGGTTAGAATAGAACGGAAAATAGATTTCAAAATAATCTGTAATAAGATTGAGTCGGATTCCAGCATCATACACAAATATGGGATCATTCCCTTTGTTTTTCAACACGCCAACATCTCCATAGGCTTGTATGTATTTCCAAATCGAAACACTGGCATTTAGAGAGGTTAACCACTCATTTGCAAATGCGGTATCTAGTTTTGATTTGAATCCACCTTCGGCAATTATGAGTTGTTGACTGAAGATGCCCGTAGATTCAAATTGCCCTAAATAATTATAATCGAACAAATAATCGGTGGGACGGTCCAAAGCAAAATCGAAATTTTTCTCACCAGTTGGAATTTTAGAATATAAGAAGGCTCCAGCATAAACTCTTACATTATAAAATTGATTTTTATTGGAGCGTCTCCTAATTTCGTAGTTAAAGGATAATTTCCCAAATTGGTCTGAAAATTGAGCATCTAGAAACCATTTATGATATTTTTTAAAGCCATTATTTGCATCGATATATCGAATGTTAAACACTTTATATGGAGGGGCAACCGCTTCATCATCTTCTATTTTCACAAAATCTTTTTCGATACCAACATATCTGAAACTCAAACTTTTTAATTCGTTTGATCTTAGATTAGAAGCATCTCTAAAATTGAAATTAACATAAGGCACGGTCTTGGTTACAAAAGCATTTTCGGCAAAACTTGCGTGCGTTATAGCCATCCCAAAATTGATATTATATAGGTTTTGATCTTCAAAAAAGGTGTTATATCGAACCTTTGCACCTCCTGTGAGCGCATTCGAAGTCACACTGTATATAGGAGTGATTCCAAACAAAAAGGGTTTATTTAAGACCCCTTTGTTATTGACATTCATTCCTAAATTCAGACCGTCATAGATGTTTTTAAACTCTACAATGGGTAAAAAATACAATTGATTATCATGTGGAGACTCCACATCTTTAAAAAACCGAATTTGAAACGGTTTGTTAAATAATGAATTTCCCGATATCGATTTCCAGTTGTTTCTCAAATCAAATTCAGGAACCTTTTTATCATAGTTAAGCACTAATTTATCCGCCTGAATGTTGGGAACGACAAATTGTTTTTTAGCACCAATTTCAGTAAGCCATTGTTTCGAAATGACTTTGCCGTCTTTAAGCATAAAAAGTGAAATAGGTCTTTGCCCTTTTTTCTTATTTTTAACCGTAAAATAGATAGAGTCTTTCGTGGTTTCAACATCAGTGATTTTATAATCTATTTGTTGGGAGTTGGTCAAATAGGAATCAAAAAACCAATCGATGTCTTTTGAAGTTTTTGTCTTTAAATAGGTTTTGAAACGCGCTGTAGTTAGAAGTTCTTGCGTAGGCGTATTTACAAGCTCTTTTATCCATTCTTCAACCTTTGAATCCTCAATGATATCTTCAAGATATAAAAGCCCTAAGGCCGCTTTATATTTGCTGGATAGGTTGGCGTTAAATTTTAAAAGTTCATCTTTTGGAGTATTTAATGCTTGATCGCGACCTGTTCGCACCATGTGTAAATAGGTCAAAGGGTATTGGTCATTGAACTTCAGTTTGGCTAAATTATAAGATTTGATTCCCCAAACATTGGATAGTTTTCCTATTAATGATTCATCGGTATAAAATTGTTCGACATATTTCATTAACATAAAATTCTCAAATCCTGCCTGTAGCCAATACGATTCTCTTGGGTTTATTTTTAAGTGTCGTTTTAAATAAAGCCTTGTTAAGTTTTTTAGAAGATTCAGTTCATATTTAAATTGTTTAGAAAAGGGTGCTAAAAAGTCTGGAATGATATTTAAGCCATAAATAGGATATTTATTCAAGTCTGTATTTGTAATCAACAAATTATCTTGTGAATAGACTGCGAGTTCTGAATCTAAAAAACTAACAATTTTTTTAAAGATATCTATTTGCTTTAAAGCACTTATTTTAGTTTCGTTACTATCTGTGATGATGTTCAAGTTCTGAACGTTAAATCTAAAAAAGGGCGTTTTGGAAATGTAAAGACGACTGTCTGTACGCTTCTCTCCTGTAAAATTAAAGGTATTTTTTTGTTCTTTTGTTTGTGTGGATCTTAAATTTAACTCGGAGGCGACATCATAAAATTCAGGAACGTTCATGCTGATGTCTATGCTTGATTCCGGTGTGTAATAATCCTGAATATTCTTATTACTGTACAATTTCCATTCGGAATGTTCATAAACCGCGGGTGAAAAATACCAGTATTTTAAATTGAAATCTCCATCCTTTGTGACTCCGTAGCCTGTAAATCGATCGCTTTGAATCTGAAGGGTATATTCAAAATGTAATGTTGTAGATGTGTTTGGTAACAATTCATTTTCTAGTGTGACTTTGAAAATGTCTGGTTGGTTTTCTAAATAGTTGTAATCGATAGAGTTTCCAGCAGAATTTTGAATCGCAGTTATTTCTGTAAAGCCACGATCTTTTGGTTTTACCGAGAGTAGGGCATTGTCAAATTCTTCTATAAATCGTTTTGCAAGAGGCGTTGTTGGACTGCTATAGCTGGACGTCCAATCATTAAAATACAACGCACTTAAACTCTCATCAGAATTATTTTGATAGTCAATGCGTTGTTTTATAGTTATGGTATTCTTCTCTGCATCTAAGACAGCCTCTATTTGCATGGCATGTTGTCCAAAAACAGAGGATACACTTATATAAATAATAAGCGTTAATAGGGCCTTTAATAACGGTCTTACAGTCAACAATTTAGTTTTGTACAATTAGAAATTAGGGCTTAATTGATATTCTTTATAAAAATTATTTAGAATGCTAATGACTTCATCAGAAGTATCTACCACGTGAATTAAGTCTAAATCTTTAGCGCTAATGGTTTCAAAACGTTCTAATAAGGTCGCTTTAATCCATTCTAACAAGCCGTTCCAAAAGGTAGATCCTACAAGAATAATAGGAAATTTTTCAATTTTTTTAGTTTGAATTAATGTAATGGCTTCAAACAGTTCATCCAAGGTTCCAAAGCCTCCAGGCATCACAACAATTCCTTGAGAATATTTTACAAACATCACCTTTCTAACAAAAAAATAGTCAAAATCTAAACTCTTATCGCGGTCGATATATGGATTGTTATGTTGTTCAAAAGGGAGCTCAATGTTAAGTCCAACAGATGTTCCGCCTGCTAAATGTGCGCCTTTATTTCCAGCTTCCATAATTCCAGGGCCACCGCCCGTAATAACGCCGTAACCAGCATCTACAATCGCTGCTGCGACTTCTGTAGATAATTTATAATAGGTGTCTTCTGTCGGCGTTCTTGCAGATCCAAAAATGGACACACAAGGCCCAATCTTACTCATTTTCTCAAACCCATTTACAAATTCCCCCATGATTTTAAAAATCGCCCAAGAGTCGTTTGTTTTTATTTCATTCCACCCTTTGTGTTTCTGTTCCGGTCCCATAATTCAATTTTATTTAATGCCTACTAATGTAATTCTTTTTTTAAAAACTTAGCAGTATGACTCGTTTTGTTTTTTATAACAACTTCTGGCGTTCCCTTTACAAGAATCTCGCCACCGCCTTTACCACCCTCAGGACCAATGTCTATGATGTAATCAACGGTTTTTATCACATCTAAATTGTGTTCGATAATAATCACCGTATTGCCTTTGTTTACCAATTTATTAAGCACACCCATTAACACGCGAATGTCTTCGAAATGAAGCCCCGTTGTCGGTTCGTCTAAAATATAAATGGTATTTCCAGTGTCGCGCTTGCTCAGTTCTGTGGCCAATTTAATCCGTTGTGCCTCCCCACCAGAAAGCGTAGTACTTTGTTGTCCTAACGTAATGTAGCCCAAACCAACATCTTTAATGGTTTTTAATTTTCGGTGAATTTTCGGAATCAACTCAAAGAAATCCACGCCTTCATCGATCGTCATATTCAAGACATCACTGATTGATTTTCCTTTGTACCTAATTTCTAAGGTTTCTCTATTAAATCGTTTCCCCTGACAGGATTCGCATTCGACATAAACATCTGGCAAGAAGTTCATTTCAATAACTCTCAGACCACCACCTCTACATGTTTCACAGCGTCCACCAACCACATTAAAACTAAAGCGTCCTAATTTGTAACCGCGAATCATGGCTTCTGGGATTTTAGCAAATAAGGCCCTGATTTCTCCAAATACCCCTGTATAAGTAGCAGGATTACTTCGTGGCGTTCGTCCAATAGGTGACTGATTGATATCGATCACTTTGTCTAAATGTTCCAAGCCTTTAATAGATTTATAAGGCATCGGTTCCATCACTCCATGAAAATAATAATTATTTAAAATAGGGTAGAGGGTTTCATTTATTAAGGTCGATTTACCACTTCCTGAAACACCTGTTATTCCAATCATTTTGGCGAGTGGTAACTTTATGGACACATTTTTCAGGTTATTTCCTGTACATCCTTTGAGCTCTAAAAACTTTCCATTTCCTTCTCTACGGGTTTTTGGAACTTCAATTTTTTTAACACCACTCAAATAATCCGCGGTCATAGTGCCACTATTTAGAATGTCTTTTGGCGTTCCTTGACTGATAATTTCCCCGCCATGTTTTCCCGCTTTTGGTCCAATATCAATCACATGATCTGCTTGTTCTATCATCTCTTTATCGTGTTCTACCACAATCACCGAATTCCCTACATCTCTTAAAGCAATTAAAGATTTGATGAGTTTTTCATTATCTCGTTGGTGCAAACCAATGCTTGGTTCATCTAAAATATACAAGACCCCCACCAGTTGTGAGCCTATTTGTGTAGCCAAACGAATCCGTTGGGCTTCGCCTCCAGAAAGAGATTTTGAACTTCTACTAATTGATAAATAATCCAAACCAACATCCAAGAGGAATTGTAAGCGTGTCGAAATTTCTTTAATAATTTCTTTCGAAATGATTTCTTGATTTTTAGAAAGATGATTTGGTAATTCTTTGAACCATTCGGCTAAATCTACCACATCCATTTCAGAAAGTTCGGCAATATTTTGAGAGTTAATTTTGAAGTATAACGATTCTTTTTTAAGTCGAGAGCCTTCACAAGTTGGACATTTAATATTGTCCATATAGCTTTTTGCCCAACGTTGGATGGACGTAGAATCGGCATTCTTGTATTGGCTTTCGATAAAATTAGCGATGCCTTCAAAATTAATCACATAATTACGTGAAACGCCTAAGGTTTTACTATCCACTGAAAAATCATCTTTACCACCGTATAAGATAATCTTTAAGGCTTCCTTTGGGATTTTTGAAATGGGATCCGAAAGCTTGAAATCAAAGCGTCGTCCTATGAGCTCTAATTGTCTAAACATCCAAGATTCTTTCTGAGCACCTTGTGGTGCAAGCCCTCCATTTTTTATAGACAGACTTGTGTCAGGAATGATTTTGGTTTCATTTACTTTATAAAGCGTTCCAATACCACTACAGTCTGGGCACGCGCCTTTGGGAGAATTGAATGAAAAGTTGTTTGGTTCTGGGTTTGGATAGGAAATTCCAGATGTGGGACACATCAAATCTCGACTGAAAAAACGCACTTCTTTGGTGTCTTCTTCAATGACCATCAGCACATTTTCGCCATGATACATTGCTGTATTGATGCTTTCGTTCAGTCGACTTGTGGACTGTGCCGTCGCGTCAATTTTAAGACGGTCGATCACAATTTCAATATCGTGCATTTTATATCGGTCTAGCATCATGCCTTTGGTAATATCGACAATTACACCATCAGTTCTCACTTTCACGAAGCCTTGTTTTGCAATCTGTTCAAACAGCTCTCTGTAATGTCCTTTTCGAGAACGTATGACAGGCGATAAAATGGAGATGCGTTGCCCGTTAAAGGATTCTAATATCAGGTCTTTGATTTGGTCATCGTTATAACTTACCATTTTTTCATTGGTATTATAACTGTAGGCATCGGATCCTCTTGCAAATAGTAACCTTAAAAAATCATAAATTTCGGTAATGGTTCCTACCGTCGATCGGGGCGATTTACTCGTTGTTTTTTGTTCAATCGCAATGACTGGCGAAAGCCCATCAATTTTATCAACATCAGGCCGTTCTAAACTCCCTAAAAACTGACGTGCATAGGCTGAAAAGGTTTCAATATAACGGCGTTGCCCTTCCGCATAAATCGTATCAAATGCCAACGAAGATTTTCCACTTCCTGAAAGCCCTGTAATCACTACCAATTGATCCCGAGGAATCTTTACATCAATATTTTTTAAATTGTGTACTCTGGCACCTTTTACTTCTATAAATTCATCAAACTTGCTCATAAATATGTTCTGTACGCGCTTAATTAGTTGTCATTAAAATAGATCAATACTTCCTTTACCTTCCCTAACAATAGTCACTTCCGTTCCATTGACTTCGATAATCGTTGACGGCTGATTGTCTCCATAACCACCATCAATAACCATGTCAACTTTAGAATTCCATTTTTCAAAAATCAATTCTGGATCTGTAGTGTATTCCAGAATCTCGTCCTCATCATGAATCGACGTAGATACAATTGGATTGCCCAATGCCTTTACAATTTCCAACGCAATTGAGTTATCTGGAATTCGAATTCCAACCGTTTTCTTTTTCTTAAACGGATGCGGCAATGTATTCGCTCCAGGAAGAATAAAGGTATAAGGTCCTGGAAGATTTCGTTTCAAAAGTTTAAATATGGGCGTTTCAATTTGGGTCACATAATCACTCAAATTACTCAAGTCATGACAAATAAACGAAAAGTTTGACCGCTCCAGTTTGACGCCTTTAATTTTGGCAACACGTTCCAAAGCCTTTACGTTGGTAATGTCACATCCCAATCCATAAACTGTATCCGTTGGATAGATAATCAGCCCTCCCTTTTTAAGGACTTCAACCACCTTTTGAATGGCCTTTGGGTTTGGATTTTCTGGATATATTTTGAGAAGTTCGGACATAAAATTCAGTGTGTTTATGAAATGATTTCAAGTTTTGCAAACCGTAGCAATAGCTTTTTAACACCTCCCGTTTCAAATTTAATTTCAGCCTTCAAATCCGCTGCTTTTCCTTCGATACTTAACACATTTCCTTTTCCAAATCGTTGGTGATTCACAACATCACCTACAATTAATTTATTGTCAAATAAGTTAGTATTGGGTTTTGTTTCACTGACCTTTTTTAAATTCTTAGGAGTCGATATTTGAAATTTCTCTTGAACTTTTGGCTTGGCTTTCATGTAAGCCGGCTTCTTGTAGCGCACCGTATTTGGGTCCACATCTCCAAAAATATCAGCACTTAACATCGGGTTGAAACGGCGTTCTTCTTTAGGCGTGACAATCTCCAAATACTGCTCATCAATTTCTTCGATAAAGCGACTGGGTTCTGAATCTACGAGTTTCCCCCAGCGGTATCGCGAGAGGGCATAGGTCAGATAGGCTTGTTTTTCAGCACGGGTCAACGCCACGTAAAATAAACGGCGTTCTTCTTCCAATTCTTCACGTGTACTCATGCTCATTGCACTCGGGAATAAATCTTCTTCCAAACCAACAATATACACATACGGAAACTCCAATCCTTTTGCCAAATGGATGGTCATCAATGCCACCTTGTCGCTGTCGTCACCTTCTTCATTATCTAAGTCCGTTGCCAGAGCAACATCTTCTAAAAACTCTGCAATGGATCCTGTGGAGTCCGCTAATTCTTGTTGTCCTTCCACAAAATCTTTGATCCCATTCAGCAATTCTTCAATGTTTTCCAAACGGGTAATGCCTTCGGGAGTTCCATCTTTTTTAAACTCCTGAATCAATCCACTGGCTTTACATACATTCTCTGCCAAATCAAAGGCATTCATTGTTTGACTCATCACCTTAAAACTTTCAATCATCGTTGTAAAGTTTTGCAGTTTGGTTTTAGTCCCCGCATTGATGTTTATGGGAAGCTCATGAAGGTGTTTTAGAATTTCAAAAATGGTTTTATTATGTTCATTGGCAGATACAATTAGACGGTCAATCGTTGTTTGACCAATCCCTCGCCCAGGAAAATTAATGATCCGTTTTAAAGCCTCTTCATCTGAAGGATTGATAATAATCCGCAAATAGGAGAGGACATCTTTTATTTCTTTTCGTTGATAAAAGGACAAGCCTCCGTAAATCCGATATTCCAAACCTCGTTTTCTCAAGGCATCTTCAATCGATCGCGATTGTGCATTGGTACGATACAGTACGGCAAAATCACCATTCTTGGCTTGGTTTTGCATCTTGTTTTCAAAGATAGTACTGGCAATATAACGCCCTTCGTCACCATCCGTTAATGATCGGTTGACAATAATTTTGGGACCTTCTTCATTCGCCGTCCAAACTACTTTTTCTAGCTTGGTTTGATTTTTTTCAATAATAGAATTGGCAGCATTCACAATGTTTTTTGTCGAACGGTAATTCTGTTCCAATCGGAACATTTTTACATTGTCATAATCCTTTTGAAAATTTAAGATATTATTGATGTTCGCTCCTCGAAATGCATAAATACTTTGGGCATCATCTCCAACAACACAAATGTTTTGGAAACGGTCCGAAAGTGCTCGTACAATTAAATATTGAGAGTGGTTTGTATCTTGATACTCATCCACTAAAATATACCGAAAACGATCTTGATATTTTGCCAACACTTCAGGGAATCGTGTGATTAATTCGTTGGTTTTGAGTAATAAATCATCAAAATCCATCGCACCCGCTTTGAAACAACGGGATACATATTCTTTATAAATCTCGCCCATTTCGGGGCGTTTTGCCATGACATCCGCTTCCTTCAGATCGGGATTTTGAAAATAGGCTTTGACCGTAATCAAACTGTTTTTATAGGAGGAGATTCGAGATTGGACTTGCTTGTATTTATAGATGTCTTTATCCAGTTTTTTCTCCTTTATAATCGAAGAAATTAAGCGTTGCGAATCTTGTGTGTCATAAATCGTAAAATTGGAAGGGTAGCCCAATTTATCGGCTTCAATACGTAATATTTTTGCAAATACAGAGTGAAAGGTTCCCATCCACAAATTTTTAGCTTCGCTGTCTCCCACAATCGATGAAATTCGGGTTTTCATTTCACGAGCCGCCTTGTTGGTAAAAGTGAGGGATAAAATATTAAAAGGATCCACACCTTCGCTCATCAAATAG
>Ga0115563_1002146_pt1 | contig 14699 bp, 12 predicted proteins | sample COGITO_mtgs_1105_2_FD_87198 | JGI IMG/M metagenome (GOLD analysis project Ga0115563, IMG submission 87198) | Pelagic marine microbial communities from North Sea - COGITO_mtgs_110519 | ecosystem: Environmental > Aquatic > Marine > Epipelagic | place: Germany:Helgoland, sampling site Kabeltonne...
GCTGTAACAAATCCTGCCAAAAATAATGCAAATAGTCACTTATTAACTTCAATCAATGCTTTTGTAGGATTAGAATTCGACCAACTACGATTTGGATTTTCTTATGATATAAACACTACAGATATTGGAAGAACCGATGGTGTTTACGAACTTTCCATCACCTATTTAGCAGGTTGTTTAATTTGTAGAAGTCCTACAAATTTGGAACGTAGAAAATAGTTTTCAATTGTTCTTTTCTAAAAGTGTTTTTGCGAACTTCTTAAATCGCCAGTTATGATGCGTAATAGCTTGTTTTAAGTTATCTATACAATCCTCTTCACAAGCTTGAATTTGGTTTAAATATTGAAACGCATTTTGACGAATCTCAAAACCGTATTCAGGGCTTGTATAGTCTGTTAATTCTTTAAAATATTGTTTTCTTTGTTTTAATTGATAATCTTCAGTAATTAGAGCTAAAGTTAACCAAAGTGTTCTAACATTCTTATCACTAAACCCATGAATACCGTTAATTTTATCTAAATACTTATGTCGCTCCTTCGGAAAGTTTTGCCATAAATTGAACAAAGCAGTTTCAATAGTTGTATATGACTTATCATAGAGTAGTGTTTCATAGGTATCTTTTAATTCTGATGGAATTTCAGGTAAATTATTGGCTAAATAGTTTCTAAATTTAACATTTTTAGTTTTAAATGTTTTAGGTTTAATTGGATAATTAATTTGATTTATAAGTGATATTTTAATTCTATAATCTGTATTTCTTCTTTCAATAATTTGCTCACAGTTTAATTTTTCACAATCCATAAATAATACATGACTAACTATTAAAGATTTCTTTGATATATCAGCAATCATTTCGTCATAATATATTTCTTTAGATACCAGCCAATTATTAACAAATTCTATCAAATTTTTTCCACTCGCCATTTCGATTTCATTTATAAAATCATTTGTTTCAACATTACCAAACTGATACTTTTCTAAATAATTTTTTACTGCAATCTTAAAAGCCCTGTTCCCTACTTTTTCTCTTAACATATGTAAGACCCAAGCTCCTTTTTTATAAAACGTAGTACTACTAGATTTTGGATCTAACAGCGATGTGCTTTGGCCTGCTTCATCTTGCTCTAATAATTCTTGAGAATATTCATATAATCTCCAATAGTAATATTCATCTCCAAAAATATCGCGTTCTGCCAACAAGGCGTAATAGGTGGCAAAACCTTCTTGCAACCAATGGTGGGTTCCAGATGACTCAGTAACCAAATCTCCGAACCATTGATGAGCCAATTCATGTGCATTAACATTTACATAGTTTTTATCCACAAATGCTATAGAATCGATTACAAAACTATCCGAAAAAATCGTTGCACTTGTATTTTCCATACCAGCATACAAAAAGTCTTTAACAGGAACTTGCTTATAATTTTGCCAAGGATATGACACCCCTATTTCTTCTTCAAGAAAATCAAACATCTCCCGAGTATAACGATAGGTTGGCTCAAATTTTAACGAATCTTCTGGATAATAATACATTTCCAAAGGAATGCCACTTTTTGAATATTCTACTTTTTTATCATATTTTCCTATAACCAAAGCCACTAAATAGCTAGACATTGGGTTTTGCATATCAAATTCCCATAAATTATAAGTCGGTGTTTCTCTTTTAGAAAGCATTTTACCATTAGAAATAACCTGATAATCTTTAGGAGCAACGAACGACAAATCGAACTCTATTTTTTCATTCATATCGTCTATGGATGGAAGCCAATGACTTGTATATTTCCCTTGTCCCTGAGTCCATATTTGCTTTTTCGACCCATTATCCCATCCCACAAAGTACATGGCTTTTTTTGGTGATGCAAAAAAGAGAAAGTTTAGCGTATAATCAGTTGAAGCTTCAAACTTGTTATAGATGATAAGCTTTTTACCATCATTCTTATACGTTATTGGCTTTTCATTTAATGCAACATTCAGAAATCGCATATTGATAGCGTCTAAATAGACAGAATCGATGTTCTTTAAAATACTAAACTTGACTTGATAAGAATTAAAAACAGTACTATCAACGTTAATCTGATTAAAAAGGATGACAGATTCTACTTTTTTAAAGTCAACAGAATCGGTTTGTTGACCCCATAAAAAATTTACACAAAAACATAAAGTAACGAATAATCGATTCATGATTTTAAATATATCAAAGATTAACCCAAAATCACAAAAAATGCATTAAAAACTATGAAACTCAATTAAATTAGCCTCATAATATTGATCGCCTAGTTTTGACAACAGATTTCTAATCACGTTACTATCGCCATCAATGGCCAAAGCAGAATATCCAACATCATTCAATTTACCTAAACGCAAATCTTTAATATTTATGTGCTTTGAACCCAAGGCAGACAACAATATGAGCAGGACTCCAGGTGCATTATGATGTTTTGTTAAAATAACTTTATCACTTAAAGCCAAGTTTAAACCTACGCCATCCACCTCAAGCAAATACACGCCTGCTCTATAATAATTTGGCAAAACAGCATTTTCTTGATAGGTTAAATCTTTAAAAAGGCCCGTATCCGTGCCGTTAATAAAATCGATAGCGCTCTGCACTTTTCCATTTTTATTATCTATTGATAAAAACGCAACTGCTGTACCATCATTATTTGTTTTTAGACGTGCTGTTTCTACATTAATTCCTTCAGAAGCTAAGGTGTTAAACAATGAAGAAATCACTCCGGGTTCATCTAAATGTTCAGAAAACAAACCATTAACTATTCTTTGGCTGTTTTTAGGAATTTCGTTTGTTACCGTTATTGATTTACCCCATTTACGAATTCTAATTGCGTTATAATCACCCATACCAGTGGCACTTCTATATATATCTACAAATTCAGAAAACGAACCACCAAAAGAATAATCAGGAATAATTCGTCTTTGATTATCATCCAGTCTTTGATTTAATAACTCAATGCCTTTATTTAAAACAGTATATTTTACTTTTAAATCGTGGTCATCATAAATCGTGCGATTCTCTGGGATTAATTTTGAATAGCTCACATAACTTTCGTAACCGGCTTCTTGAATATATTCTAAGCTTTCCTTGTAGTTTAATCCGTAGTAACGCACATGATGGGTATCTGTACCTACACAAACAGGGATTTCAAGTTCGTTTGCTCGTCTTAAAATACTTTGAACTGGGTACACTCCAACACCCTTAAACTTTCCAGCCATATTTACATCTAAAGATAAGTTTCTATCGGCTATAAGCTCTAAAAGCGTTCTAAATTTATTAGCCAATGGATGAGAACTCGTTTCAAAATTCACCAAAGCTTCGGGCATATCAACATTCAATTTTGGTAAATCAATATGTCCGATAATCTGAATCATATCTCCAAAACATTCTATCATTTGAATCATTTCATTGAAATATCCATCCCAATACGCTTCCAAACTCCCTCTTAATTTCAACAATTCCAAAGCTTCTTCTTTTGAACCATCATAAGGTAAACCTTCAGGTGCAAAATGCACAGAACCAATCACATAATCAGCATCTTCAGCTTGAAATATCTTTGACCTACTCCATTGTAAACCTAAATCAGGTCCCATCCATTCTAGCTCAATACCATACTTGATATTGATTTGTCCTTCATATTTTTCACGAAGATTAGCAATACGTTTTGGATAATTTAAATACGATTTATTCCCTCTAATAAACTTCACATTCGTATCTCTTTCAGCGGTATAGCGAAAGTTTGTTAATCGAGGTGAATGTATTATAAAGGTTATACTTGGGTTACCAGCTTCAATAGCTTTATCAACTATATCTTCTAATTTATCAATACCATGTTTTACATGATCTTGCTCAGTACCTGCATGAATGCCATGTGTTTCCCAAATAAATTCGTTGAGTTTTCTCATCAATCAATATCCTTTAAATTATATTTTAAGAATACCAAATTTAACCATTGAAATAGAAATACAGTCTATTATTTAATTTTTTCAATATATTTTAAAAAGAAAACAGTTATACCTATAAAAATATCTCAAATTCGACTTGATATTAAGAATTTAATAAGACATAATTTTAATTGATTTCCTTAAATTCGCTTATATGTCTGTTAACCTTCAAACCCCCATAGATTATTTAAAAGGTGTTGGTCCAAATCGTGCCGATTTGCTGCGTAAGGAGTTAGGTGTACATACCTATCAGGATTTAATCAACTTATTTCCAAACAGATACATAGACAGAACACAATATTATAAAATCAACCAATTACAACGCAACAATGCCGATGTGCAAGTAATTGGAAAGATAACAGGGTTTAAAGAAGTTGCTCAAAAGCGAGGAAAACGATTAGTTGGCACATTTCAAGACGATACTGGCACCATGGAGCTCGTTTGGTTTCGAGGACAAAAGTGGATTAGAGAAAATTTAAAGTTAAACACGACCTATGTCGCTTTTGGGAAAACCAATTGGTTAGTGGTAAATTCAGTATGGCACATCCTGAACTAGAATTACTTGATGAGCATGAACAAAATATGCGTTCTGCGATGCAACCCGTTTATCCTTCCACAGAAAAATTATCAAATAGAGGTATCACAAATCGAATGATGAGTAAAATCATGCAACAGCTTTTTATTGAAACTAAAGGGAGATTTACCGAAACACTATCAGATAATTTACGTTCAGAATTAAAATTAATTAACAAAGATTCAGCACTTTTTAATGTGCATTTTCCGAAGACTCAAGACCTTCTTTCTAGAGCTCAATTCCGATTAAAATTTGAAGAATTATTCTATATCCAACTGCAATTAATTATCAAAAATTTAATTCATAAATCAAAAATTAAAGGCTTTCCTTTTGACCAAGTTGGAACCCATTTTAATTCATTCTTCAAAGACCATTTACCTTTCGAATTAACCAATGCACAGAAACGAGTTTTAAAAGAGGTTCGAGCTGATTTGGGGAGTAATGCACAAATGAACCGGCTTTTACAAGGTGATGTAGGTTCTGGAAAGACCATAGTTGCATTCATGTCAATACTCATGGCACTTGACAATGATTTTCAAGCATGCCTAATGGCGCCGACTGAAATTTTGTCAGTCCAACACTTTAATGGATTACAAGAATGGTGTAACAAATTGAATATCAATATTAAACTATTGACTGGTTCAACTAAAACTTCAGAAAGAAGAATAATTCACGAAGCTTTAGAAAATGGCGAATTACACCTATTAATTGGCACGCATGCCCTACTTGAAGATAAAGTGAAATTCAAAAATTTAGGACTCGCTGTAATTGACGAACAGCATCGATTTGGAGTTGCCCAAAGAAGTAAATTGTGGCACAAAAACACATCTCCCCCGCATGTTTTAGTAATGACTGCTACACCAATTCCTAGAACTTTAGCCATGTCTGTTTATGGTGATTTAGACATTTCAATTATTGACGAATTACCCCCTGGAAGAAAGGCTATAAAAACGGTTCATAGATTTGATAAAAATCGATTAAAAGTATTTCGATTTATTCGTGATGAAATTGATAAAGGGAGACAAATTTATATTGTATATCCATTAATTCAAGAAAACGAAAAAATGGATTATAAAGATTTGATGGATGGCTATGAAAGCATCTCTAGAGATTTCCCAATGCCTAAATACCAAACGTCAATAGTCCACGGAAAAATGAAACCAGCTGACAAAGAATACGAGATGCAACGGTTTATTAAAGGTGAAACTCAAATAATGGTAGCAACAACGGTTATTGAGGTAGGTGTAAACGTACCTAATGCTTCGGTAATGATTGTTGAAAGTGCAGAACGTTTTGGATTATCGCAATTACACCAATTACGTGGTCGTGTTGGTCGAGGTGCAGAACAGAGTTATTGCATTTTAATGACGAGTCACAAACTAAGTAGTAATAGCAAAACCCGTTTAGAGACCATGGTAGGAACCAATGATGGTTTTGAAATTGCTGAAGTTGATTTACGTTTGCGTGGTCCTGGAGATATTATGGGCACACAACAAAGTGGCGTTTTAAACTTAAAAATTGCTGATATTATTAAGGACAATGATATTTTACAATTGGCTAGACATCATGCTAAATCTATTTTAAAAATTGACCCTTCGCTAACGCTTTCAGAAAACCAAGTGTTTCTTCACACCTACAAACAACTTGGTAAGTATAAAAATATCTGGAATTATATTAGTTAGTCTTTTTCTGCTTCAATCTTATAACTACTTTTACAAAAACGAAAAAATATGCTTGGTTTAAAATTAGCAACAGACCCGCGCTGGGTAAACATCGTAGAGTCTAATATTGAAGAAATATTAACCGACCATGCCTGGTGTGAGCAAAAAGCTGCCACTAATGCTATTACCATTATCACGCTTAATTCTGAATACACCGATTTAGTTACTGATTTACTCGAATTAGCTAAAGAAGAATTAGAACACTTTCAAATGGTTCATGACATCATAAAAGAACGCGGTTATAAACTCGGCAGAGAGCGCAAAGACAGCTATGTGAATGAGCTTTACAAGTTTATGAATAAAGGTGGGAGTAGACTACAATCTATGGTAGATAGATTATTGTTTTCGGCCATGATAGAAGCAAGAAGTTGCGAACGTTTTAAGCTACTTTCAAAGGAAATTAAAGACCCCGAACTTTCTAAATTCTACCATGATTTAATGATTAGCGAAGCAGGGCACTATACTATTTTTATTGGGTTTGCTCGTAAATATGGACAGGATATTGATGTTGATAAACGCTGGCAAGAACTTATAGATTTTGAAGCTGAAGTGATACAAAATTATGGCAAATCTGAAACCATTCACGGCTAAAAGCGCACCCAAATTTTTGATTAAACTTTTAATATCGGATTGCAATTTGATAGATTACCCAATGCATTTATGCAGAAATTGAAACGACAACAGGCATCTTTTTTCTAAACAATTCTTCTAAAGTGTTAATTAATATACTATTAAGAAGCTATCTCACATAAAAATCATCTCGCATAGATTGTTTAACTTTGCGTTTCTTTATTTTTAGAGTCTATACTTAGGAATGATACACATCCACGAAAAAACATTACAAGATTTAGAATTTCAAACGGTTTTACAACAAGTTAGCGAACTCTGTGTTACACCTCTTGGAAATGAAAAGGCTTTGCAGATTTCGCCTTATAAAACATATGAAAAATTGCTGATTGCTCTACAGTTAACTAATGAGTATGTATCATCACTTTATAACGATAATCGAATACCTAATCATGGATTCGACACGATTACTAAAGAGATACAACTCCTTAATATTGAAAACACTTATTTAGAGGTTCATGGTTTAAAGAAAATAGTAGGGATGTCTATTACCGTGAATGCTCTAATAACCTTTTTAAACAAATTTGAAGAGTATTACCCAAATTTAAATCAGTTTGCATCACATATTGAAGTGACTAAAATTCTAATTGAAAAAGTTGATGGTATTGTTGACCGATTTGGGGATATAAAAGACAACGCCTCTAATTTACTTTTTGATTTACGACAATCAATAAACAAGATAAAAGGAAAAATAAACTCAAGTTTTGGCAGTGCTTTAAGCACCTATCATAATCTTGAATATTTAGATGATATTCGAGAATCTGTAGTAGAAAACAAACGTGTATTAGCTGTAAAAGCGATGTACAGGCGTAAAGTCAAGGGTGCTATAATGGGCGGTAGTAAAACCGGCAGCATTGTATACATAGAACCAGAAACCACTTTACAATACAGCAGAGAACTTAATAATTTAGAGTACGAAGAAGGTGAAGAAGTAGTTCGAATATTAAAAGAAGTAACGGATTTTATGCGCCCGTTTTTAACATTATTACAAGATTATCAAACTTTTTTAATTAATATAGATGTCATTTCGGCGAAAGCAAAATACGCGAAATCTATGAATGCGATTCTTCCTGAATTTTCAGAAGATAAAAGCATGTATTTGCGAGATGCTTACCATCCACTACTCTATTTAAATAACTTAGAGAAGAAAGAAAAGACGTTTCCGCAAAGTATCGAATTAAAACAAGACAGCCGGATTATTGTTATTTCTGGTCCTAATGCTGGCGGTAAAAGCATCACGCTTAAAACAGTTGGCTTATTACAAGTTATGATTCAAAGCGGTATGCTTATTCCTGTACATGAACGTAGTAAAGTATTTCTATTCGATAGAATTTTGAGCGATATTGGAGATAATCAATCTATTGAAAATCATTTAAGCACCTATAGTTATCGCTTAAAACAGATGAATTATTTCTTGAAGAAGTGTAACAAAAACACACTCTTTCTAATTGATGAATTTGGAACGGGAAGTGACCCTGAACTAGGTGGTGCTTTAGCTGAAACATTTTTAGAAGAGTTTTACCATCGTGAAGCTTATGGAATTATTACAACACATTACTCAAACTTAAAAATATTAGCAAACGAGTTACCATTTATGTTAAACGCGAACATGCTATTTGATGAGCGCTCACTAGAACCACTTTATAAACTAGTTATCGGTCAAGCTGGAAGTAGCTTTACATTTGAAGTCGCTCAAAAAAATGGCATTCCATACAGTTTAATTAATCGTGCTAAAAAGAAAATTGAGCGTAGTAAAGTACGTTTTGATGCTACAATTGCTAAACTTCAAAAAGAACGCTCTAGACTTGAAAAAACAGGTCAATCATTAAAAGAAAATGAAAAGAAAAAACTTGAAGAGGCTGATAAGCTCGAAGGGATAAATGTGAAAATTCAGAAAAAACTTGAGAGCTATCAAGAATTATATGATAGTAATCAACGTTTAATTTACTTAGGTCAAAAAGTAAATGATATTGCTGAAAAATATTTTGATAACAAGCAAAAGAAAGCATTAATGGGAGAACTTTTTAAAGTTGTTCAGATTGAGAACTCTAAACGTGAAAAGGTATCAGCTAAGCAAAAGAAGTCCATAAAAGCTAAAGTGCAACAAGTTAAACAAGAAGCCGAAAAGAAAGTAGACGTTATTCGCAAAAAGAAAAAAATAGCTAAACAAAAAGCTATTGAACAACCTAAACCAAAAGAAATTATTAGAATTGGCGATCGTGTTAGAATGGAAGATGGCAGAGCTGTTGGCACTATTGACAAAATTGAAAAAAACAAAGCGGTTATTAATTACGGGATGTTTACAACCAATGTTAGCTTAGACCAATTAGTACTGGTTGAATCCGTAAAAAAATAACTACTAGTTCCGCGAGTTGTTCATTCCTAACTTTTAAGAATACAATATTATAGTGCTATCTTTACAGCATGAATTTTGGAGTACCCGCTAATAAAAAATTAATACTGTTTGATGGTGTTTGCAACCTCTGCAATTCTTCGGTGCAATATGCTATAAGACATGATAAAAACAATTTGTTTTTATTTACAGCATTACAAAGTAATATTGGGCAAAACATTATTGAGCACTACAATATTGATACTTCTAAAATAGATTCCATTCTTTTATATACTCCTGAAAAAGGCATTCAATATAAATCTACTGCAGCTTTAAAAGTAGCGTGGCAATTGAGGTTTCCAATAAATTTATTGGCTATATTTCTAATTGTTCCAAACTTTATACGCAATTGGGTTTACGATTTTATTGCTAAAAATCGTTACAAATGGTATGGCAGAAAAGAATCTTGTATGGTTCCTACGCTTGAATTAAAAAGTAAGTTTTTGGATTAACGATTGTCATTTTTAAATGAGGCACGATTGAGAAATCGGATCATTTATAAGATTTAAAATGACACTCTTTAATAATATTCTCCTATCAATAGAAATAACTTTAAATATTTTCATCTCCTTTGTTTATAACTTTTTTGTATATATTATATTACATATTGATTTTTTGATTTTAAAAATATAAATTCGCTTATCCACTGATATATGTCCTTAATACAGCACCGTATCAATAAAACTGATATGTACTTACAAATTAATATTTCATGAATATTACCGACTTCCTCATAACATTTGTGCCATTCTCTCACGATGAACTAAATGACATACTCCCTTGTTTTGAAAAAGAAAACATCCAAAAAAATCAGGTCTTAATTAAAGAAGGTCAGGTTTGCAATAAATTATATTTTATAGAACAGGGGTTAGGCAGAAGTTATTACCTTAAAGAAGATGGAAAGGAAGTAACGCAATGGTTCTCTGGAGCTGGTAAATTTATGGCCAGTGTGGATAGTTACTTTAATCAAAGCCCTAGTTTATATTATTTAGAGGTTTTAGAAGATTCAGTTCTGTATAGTATATCCTATGAAAACATGGACTTATTATTAGTCAAATACCACAAAATGGAAAAATTTATTAGATTATTATCCTTAGAAATGTTTACAAAAATCATTTATAAATTAAATGCTATTCAATTTCATACTGCTAGAGAACGCTATGATTATATGATCTCTGAATTTCCAAATATAGCACATCGTGTCCCCTTAAGCCAAATTGCCTCTTTCCTTGGGATGACCCAGGAAACTCTCAGTCGCATTAGAAGAAATGAGGTTTAAATGAAATTAATCTTCACTTTTTGATATAGGTCAAATGAAAATTATGAGATCGTTATGATATTTGCATTGCAATATTAAAATCATTTGCAATGCACAAAAACACATCAAGACTAAATATCCTTTTAATTGTTTTTACATGCTTCGTTCCATGGGACTCTATGGCTCAACAATTGAATCCAGATCTAAAGGATCTGATAAGCAAAGGATTGAAAAAAAGTCATACCGTCAATATTCTAAGTTTTAATACTGAACAGTCAAAAATTGATCAAAAATTGGCGAAGGCTGTTTTTCTGCCCAAATTGACTTTCAATGCGAATTACATGCGATTGAATGATGACTTAACTTTCGACGATGACACGCAAAATTTATTAATTGCAACCCAAAAATTGCTCATCAAAGAAGCCGTTGGCATTCCTTTTAATGATCCTTTTCCTGAAAATATCCCTTTAACAGAAATCACTAATCTGCAAGACAAAAATATCTTAAAATCATCAGTAGATTTAGACTGGGTGCTCTTTAGCGGACTTGAAGCTACCAATGCCATTAAAGCCAGCAAACATAAAGAAGCGTCGTTAAATTATGTTGGGATTGCCGAAAAGGAAAAAATAGCCTTAAAAATAATTGAGGCTTACGATAAACTGGCGTTGGTATATGCCTCTAAACGTGTTCTAAATACTTCTGAAACATACTTAGATGAGCAAGAATACTACGTAAAAAAAGCCATTGAAAATGGTTTGGCATCTCCTATTGGTCGCAAAAAAATTGAGTTAGCACAACAACAGTTGGCAGCGAAACAATTGGATTTTAATCATAATAAAACCTTATTAGTCGAGGTACTCCATCAACTAACAGGTGAAAACAGGGGGAGTTTATACCTACTGAATCCAATATTGCATTCATTTTCAATAGACTCTTTATCCAGTACTGAAAAACGAAATGAAGTCAAAGCTTTAGAAGAGGCGAAAAAAGCGACACTATATAAAGTAAAAATGGAAAAAAGCAATTTTATACCCAAACTTGCCTTAAAAGGGCATTATGAATTTATTGAAGATGACTTATCGCTATTAGACCCAAAATGGTATGTTGGGGCGGGTATTAAATGGAATGTGTTCGATGGGCACCAATCATGGTTGAAAAGTGAAAAATCCAAAATTGAAAGTCAGAAATATAGAGAGCAAATAGAAGATGCTAATGAGATGATTGCCCTAAGCATTATTAAGGCGGAATTAACCTATGAATCATCCCTTCAAAACATCAAAATAATTCAAAAAGAAATTGAATTGGCGAGTGACACCTATGATATGATTGATAAACAATACAAAAATAATCTCGTATCCATAAACGACTTACTTGACGCTTTGAACGATGTGGAAAAAGCTAATTTCAAATTACAAGAATCATTTTTCAATCAGCGACGAGCGGTCACCGACTTACTCCATGCCAAGGGGATTCTCAATTATTAATACAACTAAAAAGAATAAAAAAAATGAAATCATTTAGAAATATAATTAGTGTTGGTATCGCTATGCTAACTTTAAGCTCTTGTGGAAATGATACAGAAATTACATCTTATAGAGGAAAAGTGAAGTTTGAAACCATTTCTGTGAGTAGTAAACTTGCCGGACGAATTAGTAAAATTTATGTCGAAGAAGGGCAAACAGCAAAAAAAGGAGACACACTGGCCTTGCTATATTTACCGGAGGTAAATGCAAAAATGACACAAGTAGAAGGTGCCGTAACAGCCGCGAAAGGTCAATTAAATATGGCTTTAAATGGTGCTACAATTGAACAATTAAACCAAATTAACAGTCAAATTACTGCTGGAAAAGCTCAATTGAATTTTGCGCAACAATCCTATAATCGGCTACAAGCCATGTATAAAGATTCACTGGTTAGTTTGCAACAATTTGATGAAGTGAAAATGAAACGCGATATGGCAAAGGCACAAGTTTCTGCGCTGGAAGCTAAACGAAAGGAAGTAAGTAAAAGTGCAAGGACCGAACAAATTGACCAGGCTAAAGGACAGTTGAGTAGAGCTATTGGTGCCAAAGAAGAAGTGCTTTCAGCGGCAAATGAAAAATTTATAATAGCGCCTGCGGATATGACTATTGAAACCATTAGCTTGGTGGAAGGGGAATTGCTCACACCAGGATATGCGTTGTTCAATGGCTATAAAAAAGACAGTGTGTATTTCCGATTTACTGTGCCTGAATCAAAAGTATATGACTTTGAAGTCGGCGAACCACTTATACTTATCAATCCCTTCACCGAAGAGGAAATTAATACAAAAATTGTAGCTATAAAGCAATTGGCACAGTATGCTAATATTACAAGCACTGCACCTTTATACGAACTATCAGAATCTATTTATGAGCTAAAGGTCAGTCCAACTTCAGATATATCCAAGCAGAAATTTTACATAAATGCTAGCATTCTTATTAAATAATCTCGAGCATGAAAGATTTTTTAAAATTACTTAGAATAGAGTTTAAGCGTATTTTTTCAAATAATGTATTGCTTGCTATTTTTATTGGAGCACCAATTTTCTATGGGGTTCTGTTTGGTTACGTCTATAAGCAAGCAAAAGTGATTGACTTACCTATTGTGATTATTGATCAAGATCACAGTCCGACTTCAGACAAAATTATCGATGCCTTTATAGATAATGAAGCATTACTCGTATCGGATATCCGGTATACGCACGGTACTATAATGGAAGAAATGCCTGCAAAACAATATGATGCTGTGATTACTTTACCTGTCAATTTTGAAGCAGATATTCTCCAAAAAAGACATCCTGAAATAAGGGTTGACTTGAATATGGCGAATATCTTAAATGCGAATACAGCTAGCAAAAACATTCAATCCGTTTTAATGTCCTTAAATGCAGGAATAGAAATAGAAGGACTCAAAAAAAAGGGGCTTCATCCTTCTGAGGCTTTAGCAGCCTATGAAAGTTTTAAAATCAATTTTAACAAGCTTTACAATGCAACAGGAAACTATGCCACATTTATGCTACCCGGTTTACTTGCTGCGATTATGCAACAGATTATCTTTTTGGCCATGGCATTAGTTTTTGCCAGAGATTTTGAAGATGGCCATTTTGACTTACTTATTAATCAGAGTAGGTTCTCTTTGTACCATATTGCACTTAAATCAATCCCTTTTCTATTGATGATACCAGTCATTTGGATGATTATAAGCTTTTTGATACCTTATTTTAAAATTGATATTGACATATTTAATTTACCAATGTTGGTTTTGGCAACGCTATTAACATTAGCCTCAATGTGTATTGGAATGCTGTTTTCCATTGCCATCCCAAGTCAATTAAAGGCTACGGAGCTTTTGATGGTAATTTCTACACCTGCTTTTATACTCAGTGGATTTACCTGGCCAACACTTGCATTTCCGGATGCAATTGCAAAAATTGCACAATTTATACCGTCGACACAGTTTTTAAATGGATTCAGGAAAATAGCTTTTTACGGAGGGGATTTAGCATCCATTAAATCTGAGATTAACACGTTGCTACTCATAATCGTTCTGACTTTCATTAGTATGCTCGTTTTGCTTCAGTTTAAAATATTCTCGTCCATTAAAAAACAAAAAGAATATCAGGTTTAAGTTAAAATAAATTGGGATGAAAACGGAAAAATCAAAAGAAAAAACCAATACCAATTATCTTCCAGATGTTCTTGGTGATGGGTTTAATAAGTTGACATTATCGCTTGCTGACGATTATGAGGGAGAAGTAATTGCAACACTGATTCGCAGAAATTCGAAAACGAAGACAGGAAAGGCAATCTTACATACACGGTTTCAACGATTATTTTTTTCAAGAAGAAATGGCCAAAAAATTCAATAATCAAGGCTATAATTTCTATGCTCTGGATTTACGAAAGTACGGACGTTCATATCTAAGTCATCAAAAATTAAACAATGTACGTTCTTTGTTGGAGTATAATGAGGAAATAGACCTAGCCTTGCAAATCATCAAATCTGAAAACAACAATCAGGTAATTTTAAAGGGACATTCTACCGGTGGGCTCATTGTGACTAATTATGCAGGGTATCATTTAAATAACAACTTATTTCACGGTATAATCTGTAACAGTCCGTTTTATGAATTTAATTTAAACATCATTGAAA
>Ga0115563_1002157_pt1 | contig 14673 bp, 14 predicted proteins | sample COGITO_mtgs_1105_2_FD_87198 | JGI IMG/M metagenome (GOLD analysis project Ga0115563, IMG submission 87198) | Pelagic marine microbial communities from North Sea - COGITO_mtgs_110519 | ecosystem: Environmental > Aquatic > Marine > Epipelagic | place: Germany:Helgoland, sampling site Kabeltonne...
AACCATCCCGCAGGATTGGAAAAACTTCCGCGACAAGGTCGCAGACAACTTCCGCATCATAACCCACGAGAAATTTCGGGTTTTGGAGTAGAAGCGGTATAATTCTCTTTGTGTGGAGGTGGTTCTTTGCGCGCGGGATGCTAACCTTCCTGCCATGGATATCACGGCGCACATTGACGGACTGATTGACGCTGAAATCGCGCATGAATCGCGGTCAGACGATGTGGTTCGGCGGCGCACTGCAGAGGCGTTTGTGCAAAACCGCAGACCGCCGCGCCCTGTCACGGTGATCTTTGCCGGCGGGATTGAACAGACGTGTTGGTCGGTTTCGCGCGGCGATGGTACATACCGGGTGATTTATCTGCCAACTGCGGGGTATTTTTCGCTGTGCGTAGAAAGCGATTTTGGTCCCTTGGATATTGGCGTTCACGGGCCCGCGTTGGGCTGTTTCGGGTCTGTCTGAGGCGCGCAAAGAAAAAGGCCGGTGGGATGCCGGCCTTTGACGTCAGAATTGCTGCTTTGACTTATAGTACAGTAACGACCGTTCCGATTGGCACGCGGGTGTAGAGGTCTTTTACGTGCTCGTTCAACATACGGATGCAGCCGTTTGATACGGAGCGCCCAATGCTGTTGGGCTGCGTGGTGCCGTGAATCCGGAAGTACGTGTCCTTGCCGTTCTGGAACAGGTAAAGCGCGCGGGCACCCAGCGGGTTGTCGGGCCCACCGGGCTGGGCCTCTGTGTTGCCGATGAAGCGCCTGTAGGCTGATGGATCGCGTTCAATCATCTCGTCTGTTGGACGCCACGTGGGCCATTCTTTTTTCACGTCAATGGTCGCGGTGCCGGTGAATTCCAGACCGGCTTTGCCAACGCCAACGCCGTAACGCAATGCCTTGCCCGGCGCCGTCACGAAATACAGATAGTGGCTGCGGGGCAGGATCAGCAATTGGCCGGCTGAAAAGCTGCGCTTGATGGATACCTCTTGCGGTGTCGGGTCGTAGGTCGCTGTGGCAGCGGAAAGAACTTGTGGCAATGCGACTATGGCTGCAGTGCTGGCCAGAAAGGTACGGCGTTTCATGGGACGGCTCCGTTAAAATACTGTGGCAGATGCGCGCAGTGTGCCAAAACCTGTGATTTTCGCAAGCGTAGCCACGAAAAAACCGACCAACTGTTGCCAGATGGTCGGTCAATTTATCGTGTATGGCGGGTTTCCGCCAAACTCAAAGCTTATGCGAGGGCGATGTTTGTCGCGCTCTCACGGCCGTCACGGCCTGCTTCGATGTCGAAAGTCACTTTCTGGTTGTCGGCCAAGCCTGTGAGGCCAGCGCGCTCGACAGCTGAGATGTGCACGAACACGTCTTTGCTGCCGCCATCAGGTGCGATAAAGCCGAAGCCTTTTGTTGTGTTAAACCATTTTACGGTGCCAGTAGCCATCCGTCGTCTCCTAAGTGTAGTGTGCCATCCGCGTCTTGCGATGGCTTGGCGTGGTCGTCTGATGTCGTCCGTGGCGCCGTATTAGGGAGACAGTGGGTCGAGATAGAAAAACATTTGCATTGTGCATATGGCATGGGCGGGAGATTCGTTCAAGGGGTGTGGTTTGGGGTGAGCGGGGATTGGCCAATCCTCGAAACACTGACTACAAATACCGCAATATAACGGAAATGTTAGGTTTTCTGCGTTCACGGTGGAGAAATGCCTAGCGACAACTGACCATACGTTTCAGGCGCTACTTTTTCTTGCTCTCTTCTTTCAGCAGCGCAGAGGAACGCTTTGATTGACTAAATCGGTCCGCTGGGGAATGCGGTACGCAAAACATAAATGGACCGCCCTCTTGATATCCTTGCGGTGGTTATCTTACCCGATCAATTACATTCTTTTTGGCACCTACCGGTCGGCGATCAAAGGCAGGTTTTCGGGACTGCTGCGTAGGGCGGGGGGCCACCCCTTAGTGGGGCATTTCGTTGGAGGGCGGGGTTAACCCCGCCCTACGGGGTCTACCTCACGAACTTCTTATGCTTCAGCCGCTTGGGCTCCAGCGCATCCGCGCCCAAACGCCGCTTCTTGTCCTCTTCATAGTCGGTAAATCCACCCTCAAACCACTCCACATGGGCGTCGCCCTCAAACGCCAGCATGTGTGTACAGATCCGGTCGAGGAAGAAACGGTCGTGAGAGATAACAACCGCGCAGCCTGCGAAATCGACGAGGGCGTCTTCAAGGGCGCGCAGGGTTTCGACGTCTAGGTCGTTGGTTGGTTCGTCGAGCAGGAGGACGTTACCGCCTTCTTTCAACAAGCGGGCCATGTGGACGCGGTTGCGTTCGCCGCCCGACAGGTTGCCAACCTTTTTCTGTTGGTCGCCGCCTTTAAAGTTGAAGGACGAGCAATAGGCGCGGGAGTTCACCTCTGCGTCGCCGAGTTTGATGATTTCCGCGCCGCCCGTGATGGCCTGCCAAACGGTGTCGTCGGCCTTTAGATCGTCGCGGGATTGGTCGACGTAAGACAGATCAACGGTGTCGCCGTATTTGATGGTGCCTGCGTCGGTTTTCTCTTGACCGGTCAGCATTTTGAACAGCGTGGATTTACCCGCACCGTTGGGGCCGATCACGCCGACGATGCCACCGGGGGGCAGGTCAAATGTCAGCCCCTCAACCAACAGCTTATCACCCATGGCTTTGTTCAGGTCTTTCACTTCGATCACTTTGTTGCCAAGGCGGGGACCGTTGGGGATGACGATCTGGGCACGGGTCAGTTTTTCGCGCTCAGACTGTTCGGCCATTTCGTTATAGGCGTTGATACGGGCCTTGGATTTGGCTTGGCGGGCTTTGGCGCCTTGGCGCATCCACTCAAGTTCGCGCTCAAGGGTTTGCTGCTTGGATTTGTCTTCGCGGGCCTCTTGGGACAGGCGTTTTGCCTTCTGCTCCAACCAGTCGGAATAATTGCCTTCGTTCGGGATGCCGCGGCCACGGTCAAGCTCCAGAATCCAGCTGGTGATGTCATCAAGGAAGTAGCGGTCGTGGGTGACGATTAGAATTGTGCCTTTGTAATCAATAAGGTGCTGTTGCAGCCATGCGATTGTTTCGGCGTCAAGGTGGTTGGTCGGCTCGTCTAGCAGCAGCATATCTGGCGCTTCGAGAAGCAGCTTACAAAGGGCAACGCGGCGGGCCTCACCACCCGATAGAGACGAGATTTCTGCGTCGTCGGCGGGGCAGCGCAGGGCCTCCATCGAGACGTCGATCTGGCTGTCGAGATCCCAGAGGTTTTGCGCGTCGATGTCGTCTTGGAGGGCGGCCATTTCGTCGGCGGTCTCGTCCGAGTAGTTCATCGCCAATTCATTGTACCGATCGAGGATTGCCTTTTTGTCGGCAACACCCAGCATCACGTTTTCACGCACGGTCAGGGTTTCGTCCAGCTTGGGTTCCTGGGGGAGATAGCCGACGCGCGCACCCTCAGCCGCCCATGCCTCGCCTGTGAAATCCTTGTCCATGCCGGCCATGATCTTTAGCAGCGTGGATTTACCCGCGCCGTTAACACCGACAACACCGATTTTCACACCGGGCAAAAAGTTGAGGTGGATGTTCTCGAAGAGTTTTTTGCCACCCGGATACGTCTTGGAAACGCCGGACATGTGGTAAACGAATTGATAGGCGGCCATGAGGGAATCCTGTCTGATCAAATGAGGTTGGTTCCGCAATATCGCGGGCCAGCGCCAAGATCAACGCGAGACGGCGTTGACACGGGGCGCTGTTGATACTTTGTCTGCGCACAGCAGGAAAGGAACGTGGCGTGCGGCACCAGTTACCATATGCGGCCCCCGGTCAGGTCATCGGGTTGCTTGGGGGATCGTTTGATCCTGCGCACGCCGGGCATGCGCACATCACACGTGAGGCGCTAAAGCGGTTCGGATTGGACCGGGTGTGGTGGATGGTCAGTCCCGGCAATCCGTTAAAGGCGCGCGGGCCTGCGGCGTTGGACGCGCGGATGGCGCGGGCGCGTCAGGTGATGCAGCATCCAAGGGTTGAGGTCACGGATATCGAGGCGCGTCTGGGCACGCGGTATACGGCGCAGACAATTGCCAAGCTGCAGGCGCTGTATCCGCAGGTCAGGTTCGTGTGGTTGATGGGGGCGGATAATATGGCGCAGTTCCATTTGTGGCAGGATTGGCGTGGCATCATGCAAAGCGTGCCGATTGGCGTGCTGGCGCGCCCCGGTCAGCGAATATCGGCCCGGTTGAGTAGGGCATCAGCGCTATATGCGCCTTACAGGATACCGGGGCGGTTCGGGCATTTACTGGGGCGCAGTGATGCACCGGCGTGGTGTTTTGTGAATGTGCCGATGAACGATGCGTCGTCTACTGCCATCCGGGCCAAGGGAGGGTGGTCAGCGTAGGCGGGCCGAGGCCAAGCCCGCTGTGATGATCAGCGCAAGGCCCGCCCATGTGTAAATGTCGGGCAGGTCGGCAAAGATGATCCAGCCAAGTGCGACGGCTGCGATCAGTTGGAAATAGACCAGAGGTGCAAGTTTCGTGGCAGGTGCGATGCGGTAGGCGTAAAGCAGCAGCAGGTTGCCCAGCATGGAGCAGAGCGCGGATGTCAGGGTCAGACCGGCGATGGGCAGGGTGGCAGCAGGCAGGTTGCTAAAGCCCATCGGAGTGAGCAATAGACCGGCAATCAAGAGCTGTGTGAAGCTGAGTGACAAGGGTGCGCCGAGATGGGAAAGGGCGCGCGACATTGTGAGGAATGCGCCGTAAAAGAGCCCGGCGGTGACGGCCCAAAGCACGCCCGGCTCTGCTCCGCCGGGGCGCACGACCAGCAGAACACCCAGAAAGCCCAGCAAGATCAAAGCGCTGCGGAGCAAAGTCACGGGTTCCTTGAGGAACACAGCAGCCAATACATAGCTGAACATCGGTCCGATAAAGAAAGCGGCAAAGACGGTGGCGATTTCGGCGCTCTGCAGGGCTGTCTGGATTGAACTGATGCCGCAGGCGAGGATGGCGGCACGTAGCCAAATCCGCCAGTCACGCAAAAGGCGCATGGTGTCTTTGGGAATGAAGGGCAGCACCAGCAGTGCACCCAATACAAAGCGCGACCATGCAACAAAAAGAGGTGCCACGCCAAGTTGTGAGGACAAAATTTTGCCCGCCGCATCGCCCGCCGGGATGAGGGACATGGCTACAAACATGATCAGAACCGCGCGTTGCATGGCGCTCGCTAACATGCGCGTCAGGAGGTGAACAACATCATATGGTTCCGGTTGAAGGTTAATGCAGTCTGAGGTTAAGTCAGCCTTATGGATTATCGGTTTTCACGTCGGAATTTCTTGGCGGCAACGGCTGCTTTTGTGGCCTATGCGCCTCTTGCATTTGCTGCGCCGCCGACGGCGTCGTTGCGGCCCGTATTGCGGGGTGGAGAATTTTACAAGCGCGCTGTTCGTGATGTGGATGCGATCATTGCGGATGAAAAACTGTCCGGGCAGGTTGCGTTCGCAGTCGCACATGCAGAGACTGGGCTATGGTTGGAGACAAAGCAGGCTAGCGTCGGGACGCCGCCTGCGAGTGTGACGAAGGCGATTACGGCGCTTTATGCGCTGGATGCGCTAGGGCCAGAACACAGGTTCGAGACCAAAGTTTACGCAACTGGTGGTGTTGTGAATGGCGAGGTACAGGGCGACCTTATCCTTGCTGGTGGGGGTGATCCGACTTTGGATACGGACGGCCTTGCAGCGCTTGCGGCGTCGCTGAAAGAGGCGGGTGTGCGTGCGGTCAAAGGCAAGTTTCTGGTCTATGAGGCGAGCCTGCCTGTGTTGTGGGCGATTGATCCGGCACAGCCCGATCATGTAGGGTACAATCCGGGCGTGTCCGGGCTGGCGCTTAATTTCAACCGTGTGCATTTTGAATGGAAGCGCGCAGGCGGGAAATATGCTGTGACGATGGATGCAAGGACAGCGCGGTACCGGCCCGATGTGGCAATGGCGCAGATGGCCGTGCGGGACCGCAGCACGCCGGTCTATACGTTTGAGAGCCGGGGCGACGTGGACAGTTGGACCGTCGCGCGAGAGGCTTTGGGGAACGGCGGATCGCGATGGTTGCCGGTGCGCAAGCCGGGGCTTTATGCGGGTGATGTTTTTACCACGATGGCAGGATCGCATGGCATCCGGCTGGGTGTGCCCAAGATCGTGGATACCGTTCCGGAGGGGGTTATGATGGCCAGCCATAGCAGTGCGCCGTTGTTGGAAATCTTGCGTGATATGCTGCGGTTTTCCAACAACCTGACGGCTGAGATGGTCGGTATGGCGGCCACCAAAAAGCGTGGTTTTGCATTTGAAGATTTGGTCGGGTCGGCCGCGGCGATGAACCGGTGGGCGATGGGTGCATTGGACATGGAAGCGCCCGATTTGGTTGACCATTCGGGGTTGGGCGATGACAGTACGGTAACTGCAAGGGACATGACAAAGGCGCTGATCAAGGTGCGTAACAGCGCGCTGCGCCCGATTTTGAAGCCCTTTACCATGCGCGATGACAAGGGACGTCCTATGAAGGACCATCCGATTGAGGTGTATGCCAAGACGGGGACGCTTAATTTCGTTTCGACGCTTGCGGGGTACCTGACTGCCCAAGACGAAACCGTGATGGCGTTTGCGATTTTTGCCTCTGATCAGGGGCGACGTGCGGCGATCAAGCGGGAGGACCGCGAAGCACCAAGCGGGGGACGGACATGGAACAGGCGCGCCAAACGGGTGCAGCAGGCGTTGATTGAACGCTGGGGCGTGATGTACGGCACCTGAAACTTTGGAAGAAATGGAGAGCCGCTGTGGCGACTTGGGAAGAGCTGGACGCGGAGTTGAAGCTTTGGGCAGATGCGGGCGAACGACCGACATTCTGGTGGCGTGACGATGATTGCGAGGCCCCAACGGATGATCTGGACCGGCTGATCGGAATGGCGGAGCAATATGGCGCGCCACTGCACTTAGCGGTGGTACCTGCGGACATTGATGTGGGACTAGCAGGGCGGATGGCCGCGTCGCCGACGGTCTATGCGATGCAGCACGGGTTTTCGCATACCAACCACGAGCCCAAGGGGACTGGTGCGTCCGAGGTGGGTGCGTTGCGCGATTTGGAGTTGCAGAAGGCTGATTTGCGGGAAGGGTGGCAGCGGATGGTGGCCGCAGGGCTGCCGAATTTGTTACCGGTGTTTGTGCCGCCTTGGAACCGGATTGCGGACACGACAGTGCGTGCTCTGCCCGAGTTGGGCTATACTGTCTTGTCGGATTTCTATTGCAGGCCTGATCCGTCGCCAGTGGCGGGGTTGATGTATTTTAATGCGCATATTGATCCGATCCGATGGAAAGAAGGCGCGAAATTTGCGGGCACCGAAAAGACATTGGAGCAATGTGTCGTGCATCTGCGCCAGCGACGCACGGGAGTCGCAGAAAAGGCGGAGCCGACGTGTTTCTGTACTCACCATTTGCAAACAGACGCGGCGACGTGGGACTTTAGCGATGCCTTGATGGACCGGTTGACCCATGCGGGGCGGACGCGCTGGGCGTCGATGCCCGAGTTGATGAATGAAGAAGGAGCCGCCTGATGGTTGATCTGGCTTACGCCGCCCCAAGCGAGCGCGAAGAGGTTGCGCAATTTATGAACGCCGTCTTTACGCGCGCGAAATGGGACATTGATGGCTGGCGACGTTTGGTTGCCGGGCGGTGGTGCGGGCCCGAAGGTCGCTATGCCGTGACAGTGCGTGATGGCGGGCGGCTTATTGGCGTGCTTGGGTTGGTTTATGCCGAAAGGATGACGGCAAGGGGCCCGGTGACCACGGCGGATATGACGTCCTGGTATGTATTGAAAGAGTATCGCGGGATGGGGATCGGGCAGCAAATGATCAAGCTGGCTACGTCCGACCCTGCCGTGACGGTAACGAATTTTTCTAGTGCGAAGGCGGCTGTTTTCGTGTTGGAAAAGGCCGGATTGGTTGTTCTGGACAGGGAACGGCTGGTTTGGCATCCGCGGGCAGAGGCGGGGTTGATTGTGCATGATGATCCGCTGGCGCTGGGCGGCAGGATATCTGCGAAGGATGCGCAGATCGTGTCGGACCATCAGGGGTTGAACTTGCGGCATTTGGCGGTTGAAACGCCTGATGGGATTTGCACGATCGTAGTGTACCCGCAAAAAAAGCATGACGCATATGTCACACATGAGGTGATGTATTGTGGCGATCAAGATATCTTTGCCCAATATGCGGAACGCATCGCGGGGGCCGTGTTGCCTTCACGTGAGGCGATTTTGTCGTTGGACAGGCGGTTTGCGCAGGACGGCATTGAATGTGACGATGTGCGCGAATTCGAGACGCCACGATTTTGCCAGCGTGGCCTTCTGGAATGGTCCGAGATTGATATGCTGTATTCAGAATGCGTGCTGTTGCCGATCAAAATTCATTAGCTGAGGTGACGTGCGCGCGCGCCACGTTCGATTGCGGCGGCGTGCAAACGGTCGATGTTCAGCTCATAGCGGATTTCTTCGAGCAGGCGCAATTCGGCTTCTTCCAACGTTCCATCTGCGGCGGCGACATCACAGGCGAGCGCATAACCGGTTTCATGGAGGCGGTCTGGTAGCGCTTCGCGGATAAGGCCGAACAGGGCGTCCAGGCCGTCCTCTTGCTCAAACAAATCAAGTACTGTTTTGCTGATCGTGCTCATGCGGTCGATATCATAATCGGCAAAGATCGGCAGCAGATTTACCGCGGCCTGAATTTTTATCAGTTCAGCGGTGCGAATGTCCTCATCCGAGGCAGAAACCGCGACCATGAGCGCGACAAGGCAATCCTGTGCGCTGAGCGCAAATGACGGGGCGTCGGGCATTTGGGGAAGTCCTTTGATCAGGCGGTGTTGCAGCGCAGAATATTGACGCTTGGGGGGGGACGCAATAGGTAGCGGACCAGCCCTGCGTATAGTGCGTGGAATCGGCGGAAATTGGATGATCAGACATGTCAGAGATGCTTGAAGCGGCAATGAACAGCAAAGCGTGGCCTTTTGAAGAGGCGCGTGCAGTTTTGAAACGCTACGCATCCAAGGCACCCGAAAAGGGGTATGTGCTGTTTGAAACCGGTTATGGTCCGTCTGGTCTGCCGCATATCGGGACCTTTGGCGAGGTCCTGCGCACCACGATGATCAAGCGCGCGTTTGAAGAGATTTCAGACATACCGACCAAGTTGATCTGTTTCTCGGATGATCTGGACGGTATGCGCAAGATCCCCAGCAATGTGCCGCAGCAAGAGATGCTGGCGCAACATATGCACAAGCCGCTGACAAGCGTTCCGGACCCGTTTGAGCAGTTCGAGAGTTTTGGTCATCATAACAACGCCATGTTGCGGCGGTTCTTGGATACCTTCGGATTTGAGTACGAGTTCTACTCGGCGCGGGAGTTTTACCGGGATGGGCATTTTGACGAAATTCTAAAGCGAGCTTGCGAACGATACGACGAAGTCATGAAGGTAATGTTAAAGTCGCTGCGCGAAGAACGGCAGCAGACCTATTCAATTTTTCTACCCATTCACCCCGAAACCGGCCGGGTCTTGTACGTGCCAATGAAAAAAGTTGATCCCGTTAATCATACAGTCACATTTGATGATGAAGATGGTCGCGAATGGACACTGCCGGTAACGGGTGGGAACGTAAAACTGCAGTGGAAGCCTGATTTCGGCGCGCGCTGGGCAGCGTTGGATGTCGATTTCGAGATGTATGGAAAGGAACATGCGACCAATACGGCAATATACGATCAGATATGTGAGATTTTGGGCGGCCGGAAGCCGAACCATTTTAGCTATGAACTGTTCTTGGATGAGAATGGGCAGAAGATCTCAAAGTCTTCGGGCAATGGCATTTCGATTGATCAGTGGCTTAGCTATGCGAGCACGGAGAGCCTTTCGTATTTTATGTATCTCAAGCCAAAAACGGCGAAGCGGATGCATTTTGATGTGATTCCGAAGGCTGTTGATGAATATCATCAGCAACTCCGGGCCTATGAAACACAGGATGCAAAGGGACGGTTGAACAACCCCGTGTGGCATATCCACGGGGGTGATGTGCCAGTGTCGGATATGGTTGTACCCTATTCAATGTTGTTGAACCTAGCGTCCGTGTCGTCGGCTGAAGAAAAATCGCAACTATGGGGGTTCATTCAACGCTACGCACCAGAGGCAACGCCGGAAACGAACCCGGGCATGGATGCGGCAGCAGGGCATGCGGTGCGGTACTACAACGACTTTGTGAAGCCAGCGAAAGTGTTCCGTGCGCCGAGCTCCCTGGAACGTGAAGCGTTGGAGGAATTGCGCGACAACCTGAAATCCTGGGAAGGTGGGTTAGACGCTGAGGCGTTACAGACCATGGTTTTCGCGGTAGGCAAGGAGCGGTTTGACCCACTGCGCGACTGGTTTACGGCGCTTTATGAAGTGTTGCTGGGTGCGAGCCAAGGACCAAGATTTGGCGGGTTTATTGCCCTTTATGGTGTCGCAGAGACGGTTGAATTGATTGAAGATGCGCTGGCCGGGAATCTTGTCTCTGCGTGATTGCCTTGTCTTGCACCGTACTTGCGTTAGGTTTTCAAGATAACAATGGGAGAGGTGGAAAAATGCGGATAGGTCTATTAGGTTTAGTGGCCGGGCTGACCATGTCTGCACTATTCGCATCAGGCGCGGCAGCGCAACAAGCCGAAATTGAGGGCACGATCAGCAGTCAGCTGGAGGCGTTCAAGGCTGATGATTTCGAGGAGGCATTCACCTTTGCCTCGCCCCGGTTGCAGCGGCTGTTTCAAAACCCGCAAAATTTCCAGCGTATGGTAACGGAAAGCTACCCGATGGTGTGGCGGCCCGAAGAAATAAAGTATCTGGAGATGCGAGAGGCGCAAGGTGCGTTCTGGCAGAAGGTGCAGATCACGGATGCGAATGGTTTCACACATCTGCTACTATACCGCATGGAGCAAACTGAACAGGGCTGGCGTATTGCGGGCGTTCAGATCCTGAAAGTACCCGGCGGCACAGCCTGATTTTCAGGAAAGGTGTTGCATGTTCAGCGTACGGTGGTCGCAGCGCGCCTTAAGACCTTGTTGATATTTCCCTGTATTCGGACCGGCCTTGTGCCGCGTTGGGATGCAATCAGACGGACGGAATTTGGCTTCAACGCCTTACCGGACCGGGGAAAGGGTTTTCTAGATGAACAAGGCGATTACCGACGGTTTAGTGTTGATGCCACCCGCTTTTGAGGCGGGGTTGGATGTCTATTCAAGCGGCGATGGCACGCCGGGATCCGATACATATGAAAACGCGTCAAACGGAGCATTCATAACTGCCGATCAGGATTTTGCGGGCGCGCTGGAAATGCTGAAAACGCAAAGCACGCAGCGGTTGAGGTACATGGGGCAAACGCCGCTTTTGCCAGGGTGTTACCTTCGTATTACGGCCAAGGTTAAGGCGATTAGTGGATCGTTTCCGACGGTCCGGATCGCGGGCTTTCCGGCATTCGGTAATGGGACTCTCGTTAGTGGTCTGTCTGAATTTGGGCCAGAGATCGTGCTGAGCAATTATGGCGAAGTGGTGGAAGTTAGCGCGATTGTTGGTGTGGGCGCGCGTGGCGGCGTTGATATGGTTTGGGGCACAGAGCCGGTATACGGGCATTTTGGGATTGATCTGACCGGGCCGAATGGTGGAACCATCCGAGTAGATGATCTGATTATTGAAGATGTGACATCGGTCTTCGTGCGCGACATTATTTCCACGGTCGACGTTGTGGATTACGGCGCGGTCGGGGACGGCAGCACAGACAATACGACCGCTTTTGAAGCAGCCAACGCCGCCGCCGCAGGGCGCACCGTGCATATCCCAGCGGGGGTGTACCGGCTGAACAATAGTGTGACATTTGACAGCTTTACGCGGTTTGAAGGCACGGTAACGATGCCCATTGAGGCGGTGCTGCTGCTGCGCCGCAACTTTGATTTGCCCAACTATATCGAGGCATTCGAGGACGAGGAACTGGCGTTTCGCAAGGCGTTTCAGGCATTGCTGACCAATTCGGATCACGAATCCCTCGACCTTGGGGGGCGCAAGGTGAATGTGACCGAGCCGATTGACATGCAGGCGGCGGTTCCGGACAGGACGTTTTATGCGACGCGGCGCGTCATTCGGAATGGGCAACTGGAGGCGGCAAATAGTTCGGCATGGGACACGGATGTTGTGACGTCAGCAGCCACCTATTCGGCGTCGCAGGCGCGTACCTTAACATCGGTGAGTAACATTGCAGCGGTGCCGGTGGGCGCGCTTGTGGAAGGAAACGGTGTCGGTCGCGAGATTTATGTGCGCTCCAAAAACGTCTCGACGGGGGAAGTTTTCTTGAATGCACCGCTCTACGATGCGGAAGGGACGCAGAATTTCACATTCCGAAAGTTCAAGTATCTGATTGATTTCAGTGGTTTCAGTCAACTGAGTAAATTTGTGATGTCTGATATCGAGTTTCAATGCAACGGCCGGTGTTCTGGCATTATGCTGGCGATCTCGGGGTCTACTTTTCAGTTGCGCGACTGTTTTATCACACGGCCTGCCGATCGCGGTATGACGTCTATCGGCGGGGGGTGTCAGGGGATGTTCATTGACCGCTGTCAGTTCCTGTCCGCTGAGGATGCACTGGATGTGCCAGACAGACAAACGATTGGCTTTAATGCAAATGCCAACGATATCAAATTACGTGACAATCGCGCGACCCGCTTTCGACATTTTGGTATAATTGCCGGGCAGAACAACATCATTACCGGCAATCATTTTTTCCAAGGTGATAGCGTTGCGAATGGTGTGCGGTCAGCGGGGCTGATTCTGGCAACGACAAATACATCATCTGTTGTGGTGAATAATTATGTCGACAATTGTTTTATCGAATGGACGAACGAATTGGACCCCACGCCTGCGTTTTCTGGTGGGTTTTCGTTCAGCGCTCTAAGTGTGACGGACAACGTTTTTCTGTGCGGGGAGGCTGCGCCATGGTTCAGATATCTTGTGGTGAAGCCATATGGTGCAGGGCATTTTTTGAATGGCCTTTCTGTCACGGGCAACCGGTTTCGCAGTATCAATGGTGTAATTGATCGCGTCGAGCGCGTGGATACGACATTTGCGGATCTTGATTTTTCCCGCACCAGGAACGTTGTGATGTCGGCCAATTCGTTCAACAATGTGACGACCCAAACAGAGAGCCCGGCGATCATAGATTTTTCACAAAACAGCAATGCGGACACGTGGTCGATTGACGCATCAGACATTCTGCCATTTGGAGGGCAACTGTTGGGCGTTGACGCAATCCAGCCTTTGGGCGCGCTGCGGAACCAAGCCAACGTTCGGCAGTATGCATTGCCTCATGCTGACCTGCGTCAGGGGACGAACCGAGATGCATTGCGCCTCGTCTGGCCTGAACCTGTACGCGGGCGTGTTGCGGCTACGGTGCGGGTTGATGCACGGTAAGAACTGTCGGGGCGCGCCTTACTGGCGCGCTCATTCCACGACGGGTGCGTGTTTTTGTGGCTGCCGCCTTAGAATTCATGCCAAAACCCGAGCTTGAGTGATGTCTTTTTGATACTTTCGAGCGGGGTGACAAGGCCTAGCTGAATTTTCAGATCCATGTTTTTTGGACTGAAAACAACTGACGGTTCAAAGAAGCCAAAGGTTTCGTCAGCTTGATTTGCGAGGTTCAACTGCACGATACCTGTGATGAAATCTGAAAAGTTGAGCCCGAGTGTGGTGTCAATTTTTGTGACATGATTATAGTCATTCAGATTCCAAAGGATGCCGCTGTCGATGGTCGCCCAGCCACTTTTTCCACGAAACTGCACGCCGCGGCCCCATGAAAGACCTGTTTTGACGTGTGGGATCATGTCGCGTTTAGGACCGCCGTAGGTGCCACCGACACCAATTTCATAGGCATATTTATTGGAAGCATCAGAAGGGCCAAAGGCGCGGCGCAGGAATAATGTTCCGTAGCCAAGTTTCGCGCCCGTGTGTTTGCGCGAAAAACCCAGATCGAGGCCGATGGTTGAGGTAGGGGTGATGCCGAATTCGAAATATCCGGTACTGTGGGCATCAAGATCCGCGGAGGCACTGAACGAAAAGGAAGCAAATGCGTTCCCTTTTTCGCGCAACCATGGTCCTGCCCATGTGGCGGTAGCCATAAATTGGGCCACGCAAAGGATGAAAATCAATCGAGTGAACATAAAATGCCTCCGTTCAGAGGACATTCGCTAAATGAGGTTAATAAAGCGTTACGCGATGAGCGATTGCGTCTTTTCTAGCTTCAGCCGCTGGTTACTTAGGTAGTTTCCAAGCTGGGGCGCGCGCTTGGGTGGTTGGGTCAATCTAGGTACCGGATTTTGCTGTGATCCCTAAAAACGTCTTCATCTTTGGCTAGAGTTTTCCGCTAGATTTTTCGTGGCTGGGAGAGCAGCGGAAACGCATGAAAGCATCGAAGTTCACCAACGCGCACAAGGCGTTCATCATCAAGCAGTGCAAGGAAGGTACGACCGTTTCGGAGGTTGACCTGCTCCCCGAAACTTCCCTCGTTTTAATGTAGAGTTTGCTCAACCTTCGAAGGAGCAAACAAATGCGACAGAGTCGTTTTACTGAGGCCCAGATTATTGGGATGATCAAAGAGCAAG
>Ga0115563_1002167_pt1 | contig 14647 bp, 16 predicted proteins | sample COGITO_mtgs_1105_2_FD_87198 | JGI IMG/M metagenome (GOLD analysis project Ga0115563, IMG submission 87198) | Pelagic marine microbial communities from North Sea - COGITO_mtgs_110519 | ecosystem: Environmental > Aquatic > Marine > Epipelagic | place: Germany:Helgoland, sampling site Kabeltonne...
AAGACCGATTGAACCAAAATTATACCAAGATGTTGCCCCGTTAATTTTTTTTCCAAAAACAAACAATCCAATAAGGGATGCTATTGAAATTAAATAAAAGATGCTTGAAAACTTCTCATAAAATTTTGAGTTAAAAAAAAGGATAAGAACAATCAAAGGGATCGTACAGCATATAAATATAAATTGCTTTCCGTGTTTTGTTGTAAAACTTAGTAATTCTGAGTCTTCAGTAGTTCTAGAGGCAGCATAAATATTCATCCATCCAAAACCAACTAGGAACAAAAAAAGAAAGACTAAAAGCCAATCGATTTTCGCAAAAATATTATTTTGTTCTTGACGCAATTTCTTTTCGTTTTTTAGTTAAATTGAGAATAGGTTTTTTCTAAACTTAGGTTTAGCATTCTTTGTTCTCGGTTTTTATTTGCTTTTGAGATGGTGCCACTTATATATTTTTCAATGAGTAAACTAGAGATTGGTGCTGCAATCGTAGATCCGTACCCTCCATTTTCAACAAAAATTGCCAAGGCGATTTTTGGGTTCTTTTTAGGAGCAAATGCAATTAAAATTGAATGATCTTTGAGTTGTGTTTTTTTTCCGTTGATATTTGCAAAGTTTTCTACGGTTCCTGTTTTTCCACAAATTTCGATTCCGTTTACTTGACTCCATTTCCCTGTTCCTGTTTTAAAAACTTCGTGCATCGCTTCAATGATTGGAGAAAAATGTTTTTTATCTATTGTTGTTTTTTTAGGAATTGTGAATTTTGGATTGTCGATGGGTGTTTTATCAATTTGTTTTAAAATATGAGGAGTGTAAAAATATCCCTTATTAGCAATGGCAGCAGTAAAGTTTGCTAATTGTATTGGGGTAGTTTCAACATCACCTTGTCCAATCGCATTGGAAATAATAGAAGAAGCATTCCAGCGGTAGTTTATTCTACCGTCATAAAAAGTACCTGTTGGAATCCTTCCAGAGGCTCCTGCAGGTAAATCATAGCCTAAGTAATTTCCTAAACCAAAACTTTTTACATGTTCACTCCAGCTATTTAACCCTTCTGAAGGTCTATTGTCTTTTTCTACAATACGTTTAAAGGTATTCGAAAAATAACTGTTACAAGACCTTGCAATTGCTGTTTTTAAATAGATGGGCTTACCAATAATACCGCAATGGCATCCCATAAATTCATTTTTTCGTCTTCCGTATTGATAGCCTTCATAACATTTGAAGTTCGTATTCGAATTGATAACGTTTTCTTGTAAGCCAATTAAGGCATTCATCATTTTAAAAGGTGATCCAGGAGCATATTGCGCCATTAAAGCTCTGTCGTAAGTTGGCTTGTCTGGGTTTTTAGGGTCCATTAGAAAATTTGAATTTTTAGATCTTTTTCTGCCGACCAACATGTTAGGGTCGTAGGAGGGTGCTGTTACCAATGCTAGAATTTCTCCAGTAGCGGGTTCTATTGCTACAATTCCTCCTCGTTTGCCAGACATCAATTTTTGAGCATAAGCTTGTAATTTTATGTCTAAAGTGAGCGTTACATCTTTTCCATTTTGAGATAAGGTATCGTATGTGCCTTTTAAATAAGATCCCGTAACGGTGTTGAATCTGTTTAAGCTTAAAAATTTTTTTCCTTTTTTTCCTCTTAATATTTTTTCATATTGCCTTTCTATTCCATCTTTTCCAATTAATTCTCCTTGTTGGTAATACTTATTTATTTTAGCCATATTCTCATTGACTTCTCCAATATATCCAAGAACATTGGCAGCTACTTTTACAGGGTATTCTCTTATAATCCTTTTTTGGATATAAAAGCCTTTAAATTTTTGGAGCTTTTCTTGCAAAAATGCAAAGTCTTCTTTTGACAACTGCTTGAGAAATACGGAAGGTTTGTAGGTCGCGTATTTTTCGGCTTTTCTAAAACTTTTTAAGAAGTATTCTTTATCAATTTTTAACAGGTCGCAGAATTCTAAAGTATCTAAAGGAGAAACTTTGTTGGGTTGTATCATGATATCATAAGAAAGTTGGTTGGCGACTAAAAGGGTCTCGTTTCTGTCGTATACATAGCCTCTTTCTGGGTAATCATATTTGATTTTTACTGCAGAATTTCGAATTGGATCGTAATTTGCACCTCTAATTATTTGAAGTTGAAAAAGCCTTGCAATAAAAATAATTCCAACAAGTGTGATTAAAAAATAAAGTAAAAAACTTCGTTTCATTATTTGCTTTTCTTAAAAATGGAGGTTCCTAAAAAAAATAAAATCAATGTAAAAATACTTGAATACAGCGTATTCAAGAGAACGATTGATATATTTTGAAAGCTAAAGCTAGCAAAAGAAAAATAGATAAGGTGGTGAATGACTGTTAAAGTTACTACGAAGTTAAAAACCTTGCCAATAGATTCAGAGTTTAATTTAAAAAAAGGGTAGTCTGAAGGTATTTTTCTGAAATATATTTTCACAAAAAAAAGTCTCGTATAAGCAATAAATAAAGTTGAAAAAGCATGAATTCCTCCTGAGTCAGAAAAAAAATCAATAGAAATCCCTAATATAAAACTAAAAAATAATAGTGAGAATTTATTTTCTTTTAACGGATATAAGAAAATAAAAGCGATGTAGAGGAAAGGGTTGATATATCCTAAAAAGTTAATATTATTTAAGATTAAAACTTGTAACCCTAACAAGAATAAAAAAAATAAACTTAGATGTAAACTTTTATTCATTGCTATTGTTTTCTAGTAATTGTATTTCTTGTTTGTGTAAATTTTTAACAACATAAACATTTTCAAGATTGCTCATGTCATTAAAAAGGGTCACGTTTATTTTGCTATTTGATGTATTTCTTTTGTTTATTTTTGAGACTGTACCTATAGGAATTCCTTCTGGGAAAATAGTAGATTTACCTCCCGTTTCAATCGTGTCTCCGATCTTTAAGGGAGCTTGTCTCGGAATATCATGGAGTTGAACAGTATTGTAATCGATGCTATTCCATTTAAGAGTTCCAAAGTAAGCTGTATTTCCTTTTAGACGCGCATTAATGTTGCTATTTTTATTCAATATAGATTGCACTCTGGTGTAGTTATTTGATACGTTTTCAGTAATTCCAATAATTCCTCTCCGATTAATAACAGCCATTTCTTTGACGATCCCCTCATTCAGACCTCTATTAATTGTTAGGAAATTATGGGGTTTAGAATAATTATTATTAATAATTTTAGCCTCCGTGTAGGTGTATTTTTGATGATATTTCACCGTATCTATGACCGAAATGTCTGTAGAGAAAAATAATTTATTTTTTTCTAAGTCATTTTTAAGTTTGGTATTTTCCTCCTGTAAAGATTGATTTTTGGATTTCAAACTCAAATATTCCTTAGAATTAGAAAGAGTTGTATAAAAAATTCCAGTAACACTATTTGCAGAGTTTACAAACTTGCTTTTGTGAAAATTAAGATTATTAAAAGTTAAGGTAAGAGCGATAAACTCTAGGAATAAAAAAAACAGAAAATATTTAAACTTCTGAAAAAAATAGATGATTTGCTGCATTGTTAGAACTTAAAAATCGCTATTTCATTAACACATTTTTGTATTTACTTAGTTCTTTTAATGCTATTCCAGTACCTCTAACCACTGCTCTCAAAGGGTCTTCAGCAACATATACAGGTAAATCTGTTTTTCGAGACAAACGTTTGTCCAGTCCTCTCAACATCGAGCCTCCTCCAGCCAAGTATATTCCAGTATTATAGATGTCTGCAGCCAATTCTGGAGGTGTTTTGGACAATGTTTCCATTACAGCATCTTCAATTCTTAAAATGGATTTATCAAGTGCTTTGGCGATTTCTCTAAAAGAAACTTGAACCTGTTTAGGTTTTCCACTTAATAAATCTCTACCCTGAACAAGCATTTCTTCGGGTGGTGTTTCTAAATCTTCAGTAGCCGCACCAATTTGTATTTTTATTTTTTCGGCAGTAGAGTCTCCGACATGAAGATTGTGTTGAGTTCGCATGTAGTACATGATGTCGTTTGTAAATAAGTCTCCAGCAACTTTAACAGATTGGTCACAAACAATTCCACCTAGGGCAATCACGGCAATTTCAGTTGTACCGCCCCCGATGTCAATAATCATATTTCCTTTGGGTTCCATGATGTCAATACCGACACCAATTGCTGCAGCCATAGGTTCAAAAATTAAATATATTTCTTTTGCATTCATGTGTTTTGCAGAGTCGCGAACTGCTCGCTTTTCTACCTCTGTAATTCCTGAAGGAATACAAATCACCATTCTTAATGCTGGTGGAAATAGTTTCTTTTTGATTGACGGGATTTGCTTTACAAACTCTTTTATCATTTGTTCTGAAGCTTCAAAATCGGCAATCACTCCATCCTTCAAGGGTCGGATTGTTTTGATATTTTCATGGGTTTTCCCTTGCATTAAATTGGCTTCTTTACCAATTGCAATAATTTGACCAGAAATTCGATTTCTAGCAACAATAGAAGGACTGTCAATAACCACTTTTCCATTGTGAATTATTAACGTATTTGCGGTACCCAAATCGATCGCAATATCTTCTGTCATAAAATCGAAAAAACCCATGAATTATTTTTATTGAATTATTTTTATGTTCTCTTACAAACTTACTAAATTTATAAGTGTAATATACATTTTATTTATTAATGTTTGAAATGTCTTGTACCTGTCATTACCATAGAAATATCATGTTCATTACAGTAGTCGATACTTAATTGATCTTTAATAGAGCCTCCAGGCTGTATGACGCTTTTAACACCTACTTTGTCTGCTATTTCTACACAATCAGGAAAAGGAAAAAAAGCATCACTTGCCATGACAGATCCATTTAAATCGAAGCCAAAAGAAGTAGCCTTTTCTATTGCTTGGTTTAATGCATCCACTCTACTTGTTTGCCCCGTTCCACCAGCTAGTAATTGTTTGTCTTTTACGAGTATTATGGTATTGGACTTTGTGTTTTTACATAGCTTTGAAGCAAATAATAAATCATCAATTTGAGCTTTTGTAGGCTTCGTATTCGTCACGTATGTTAGGTCTTCTAACTGGTCTGTTATGCTGTCCTTGTCTTGAACCAATGAGCCATTTAAGCAAGTTCTGATCGTTTTAGTTGGTAATTCAACTTGTTTTTGGATCAAAATAATTCTATTTTTCTTTCCTTTTAGGATGCTGAGAGCTTCGTCTGAAAAAGAAGGAGCAATGACAACTTCACAAAATAAAGAATGAATTTCTTCAGCAGTTTCTTTGTCAATTTCAATGTTTGCAATTAAAACTCCTCCAAAAGCAGAAACAGGATCTCCAGCCAAAGCATCTACATAAGCTTGTTTGATTGTGTCTCTTTGAGCAAATCCACAAGCATTGTTGTGTTTTAAAATAGCAAAAGTTGGCGCTTCACCTTTAAATTCTTCAATCAAATTAACAGCCGCATCTACGTCTAATAAATTGTTATAACTCAGTTCCTTTCCATGAAGTTTGTCAAACATTGCATCTAGATTTCCAAAAAAATATCCTTTTTGATGAGGATTTTCTCCGTAACGTAAAACTTTCGCATCTTGCTCGCTTGCTTTGTAAACGACTTCTTCTTCATTGAAATAATTAAAGATAGCAGTGTCATAATGAGAAGAGATGTTAAAAGCCTTGGCAGCAAATTTCTTTCTTTCTGATATCGTTGTTGTTCCTTTATTTTGAGAGATTATATTTAAAAAAGGATCATATTGTTCCATTGAAGAAACAATAAATGTGTCTTTAAAATTTTTTGCAGCAGCTCTAATTAAAGAAATTCCTCCGATGTCAATTTTTTCTACGATATCTTGTTCAGTTGCTCCTGAAGCAACAGTCTTTTCAAACGGGTATAAATCTACAATTACGAGATCTATTTGAGGAATGTTGAATTCCGCTAATTCTGCAACGTCATTTTCGTTGTCCTGTCTGTTTAGAATACCACCAAAAACTTTCGGATGCAGTGTTTTTACTCTACCACCAAGAATAGATGGGTAAGAAGTAACCTCATCAACAGGGATTACGCTGATTCCTAAGTTTCTAATGAATTTTTCTGTTCCTCCTGTAGAATAGATGGTTACATTTAAGTCATTTAATTTTTTTACAACTGGCTCTAAGCCATCTTTGTGAAATACCGAAATTAATGCGGATTTAATTGTTTTTGAAGTGCTCATTTAGTGTGGTCTTGTTAAGAAACACAAATTTAATAAAAGCAATCTTGCAAGACAATAAAAAGATAGTAACAAAAACCATTAATAGTTAACAAATATTTAATTTTTGGGTAAAATAGTTGTGAGGGAGAATCGTCTGATACAAAAATATTTATTTCTCGTTTAATAGAATTTAAGGTGAAAATTAATTTACATTATTCTGCATTGTCAATAAAATTCCGAACCCAATTTACAAATTGGGTTAAAATTCTTTTTTTTGTTTGTGAGTAATGGTTTTTTTGGCATTTTTTTTTAAATTTTTCTTTTTCTTTTTTCATAATTAAGGGTATGATTAGGAGTCAATTATGTTTAAATGTAGGAAAATTAATTTAAAATAAGGGCTATTTTTTTACAAATATATTCCAAGAGGAGTTCATCTTTTTCTGTGAAAATATTTGCAGTATGAGAATCGATGTCTATTTGGCCAATATTTTTTTCGTTTACAAAAATTGGGATCACAATTTCTGACTTTACCTTCCAACCGCAAGAAATATAATTTTCTTGTTCAGAAACATCCTGCACAACAAAGTTTTCATTACTTATAGCAACTTGACCACAAATTCCTTTCCCAAAAGGGATGATCGTATGTTCCGTTTCTTCTCCGGTATATTGTGCTAGTTTTAGTTCGTTTTTAGTTCCATTTTTAAAATAAAAACCAACCCAGTCATAATAGGATACTGTTCTTTCTAGATAATCACAGATTTTTTGCAAGGTATCCTCATTGGAGTACTCAGAGGAAATAATACGGTCTATTTCTTGTTTTAAAACTTTCAGTTCCATTTTTGTATATTCGTTAAAAGAAAAAGCGAAGTTAAAATAAATGTTGTTGTGAAAAAGCATAAAAATATTGTTATTTTTTTAATTAAATTTTTTGTAACCTACTTTACTCTAGTGGTTATATACACTCAGTATTTGGGTGCTTCACAGCAAAAAGAAGCTTATTTTAAAACCTCTTCAATAACAACGCTAGTGGCCAATCAAACAAAAGAGGTATTGGTTTTTATGGGATACCAGGTTCAGGCCATCCAACATCAAGATGAGATGTCGGTAAAAATTTTATTTGAAGGGCACTATGTTGCCAAGATCATTGAGGGGTGTAACTCACTAAGTTTAATCATTTTATTTCTCTCCTTCATTATTGCTTTTAAGGGGTCTATTAAAGACACCATTTTATATGGTCTTGTAGGAAGTGCTCTAATCTACGTGATCAACGTTTTACGAATTGCTTTATTGGTATGGCTACTCTATACATATCCAGCTCAAAATCAATTGTTACACAATGTTGTTTTTCCAGCAATAATTTATGGAACGATCTTTATACTTTGGATCCTATGGGTTAGGCACTATTCTACTTATAAGAGATGAGAAAATCAGTAAAAATAGTCTTGTTTTTATTTTTGTTACTACTGCTAATTTTGATCAGAGCATTTGAAACAGAATTATTTTATGATCCTTTAATTGACTATTTTAGAAATGATTTCCTACACAAAAAAATTGAGGATATGGATCGCTGGCGTTTGATCATTCATATGTTATATAGATATGTATTGAATACTACAATATCATTAGGATTAATTTGGGTATTATTTAAAAGGACGGATTATGTTAAGTTTTCAGTAATTTTCTTTTTTTTAGCAATGTTGATTCTCATTTTTGTTTTTATAATCCTACTGCAAGATGATTTTCAAGGGGGGTACCTATTATTATTTTATGTAAGAAGATTCATCATCCATCCAATATTTGTATTGCTGTTGGTCACATTATTTTATTATCAAAAATCATCTAGCTTATAATTTAACAAATTATTAGAATTACTTGTTGTAAATTTGCAATTACAATGAAAGCATTATTTTTTAAAATAACGTCATTTTTACTGGCCATTTTAGTTTTTTTTTCTACACTTTCTTTTACCGTAGAAAAACACTATTGTGGTGACTTTCTTGTTGATGTATCTTTTACAGGAAATGCTGCTCATTGTGGAATGGAAAAAGAGGCGCCTGTTATGAAAAATTGTTGTAAAGATGAGGTACAACAAGTAGAAGGCCAACAAGAATTACTTCAGGCCTCTGTTGACGATTTTAATTTCCAGAAACAACAATTATTAGTGTCATTCTTTGTTTCTTATCATGATACTTTTATCGTGAAGGAGTCCAATGAATTAGTGTACAATGATTTATCACCTCCTGATCTCCCGATCAATTACCGGATCTTATACCAATCTTTTTTAATTTGATTTTTTAATTATTATTTCAAATCTGTTTTTTAAAACAGACAAAGTTTTTATAATTTTAAAATTCATCAACCATGAAAAAATATATATTAAGTAGTTTTTTGCTTCTTAGTCCAGTGATAATTTTTACTCAAACGTCTCTTAGTGGTATGATTATGGATTCTGTAAATCCTAAAGACAATCTAGGGGTAGAAGGAGCAAGCATTCATTGGCTAAACACTAATATTAGTACTATTTCAAATTCAAAAGGCTGGTTTAAAATACCTTATGAAAAAACATATAAAAAATTAGTTATTAGTTATTTAGGGTATCAAACAGATACCATTACAGTTCTCAGTTCAAATCCAATTCATCATTTTTTAACCCTGCAAAGTGAGTTAGACGAGGTGGTGGTTACCTCACGAAAAAAAGCAACCTTCAAATCGTTTTCAACAACTACCAATATGTTCACAGTTAATGCTGACGAATTATTAAAGGCAGCGTGTTGTAATTTAGCAGAAAGCTTTGAAACAAACCCATCGATAGATGTTAGTTTTTCCGACGCGTTAACAGGTACAAAGCAAGTTCAAATGCTGGGGTTAACGAGTCCATACTTATTAATATCTCAAGAAAATATTCCTTCGGTTAGAGGAGCTTCTCAGGTATTTGGGCTAACATTTACTCCAGGTACTTGGGTAGAAAGTATTCAGATTACGAAGGGAGCTGGAAACGTAGTGAACGGGTATGAGAGTATTTCGGGGCAAATCAATGTAGAATTGGTAAAACCTTTTTCAGATAATAAGTTCTTTTTCAATTTATATTCTTCCTTAAATGGAAGGTTGGAGATGAATACTCACTTCAATCAAAGAGTTTCTGATAAATGGCAAACAGGAGTGTATGTTCATAGAAATTATAGAGGAGAAAAATTTGATCAAAATAAAGATCAATTTTTAGACAATCCCTTAGCGGATCAAATAAATGTCATGAACAGATGGCAGTATACAGATCTCCAGAAAGGACTGGTTAGTTTTATCAATGTACGCTTTTTAAATGATGAAAAACAAACAGGAGAGTTGCGTTTTAATCCCGCACTAGATAAAGGAACAACCAATGCTTGGGGAAGTGAAATAGATACGAGACGTTTTGAATCTTCAGTAAAAATAGGCTATGTCTATCCAGAATTACCCTATCAAAGTATTGGTTTTCAAATTGCTTATAGCCAGCATCAACAAGATTCTTATTTTGGACTAAACAGGTATGATATTCAGCATCAAAGCGTCTATTCTAATTTAATTTTTAATTCGATTATTGGTGATACTAGGAATAAATTCAAAACAGGGATTAGTTATACGTATGACACCTTTGATGAATTAGTGAATACAGATTTTTTCGATAGAGAGGAACAGTCTTTAGGGGGCTTTTTTGAATATGCCTTTGATAATTTAGAGGATTTTAGTTTCACTGCAGGTGTTCGAATAGACACTCATAATTTATTAGGTACTTTCATTACACCAAGGGTTCATTTGAGGTACGTTCCATGGGAGAATAGTGTTTTTAGAGCCTCTTTTGGAAGAGGGAAAAGAAGTGCGAATGTATTTGCCGAAAATCAACAATTGTTTGCAAGTTCAAGACAAATCAACTTGAATGATACTGGAGGAAGTATTTATGGCTTACATCCTGAAATTGCATGGAATTATGGAGTTTCATATATGCAAAAGTTTCGTGTTTTCGACCAAAATGGAGATATTACGTTGGATTTTTATCGAACTGATTTTCAAAACAAAGTGGTTGTAGATTGGGAAAATCCTCAAGAAATTTCTTTTTACGATCTAGTGGGGCAAAGTATTGCAAATAGTTTTCAAGTAGAAATAAATTATAATCTTGTAGCAAATTTTAATGTTAGAATGGCTTACAAGTATTTTGACAATACGACAGATTATAAAAGTGGAAACCTGCAAAAACCACTGCAACCAAAAAACAGGTTTTTTGCAAATGTATCTTATGAAACTCCTTTGGAAGACAACGGCTCTCAATGGAAGTTTGATACTACTTTTAATCACATAGGGAGACAACGTTTACCGGAAACAGATTCAAATCCGATTGCTTATCAATTATCGGCATATTCTAATTCATTTGAATTGTTACATACTCAGATCACAAGAGTATTCTCTAAGAAGTTTGAAGTTTATTTAGGAGCAGAAAATCTAACAAATATTCAGCAGAAAAATCCTATTTTAGCAAGTGACGATCCGTTTGGTTCAAATTTTGATTCCACAATTGTTTATTCCCCAATATTTGGACGTACAATTTATGCAGGTTTGCGTTTTAAGATAAATTAAAAAATTAAAAAATGAAAAAAACAGTATTTATATTGAGTTTGTTATTGATTGGCTTTTCAGCACAATCACAAGAAATAAAAAAAAATAAAAACCTTAAAATTGCATTTGAAGTAGATGGTATCTGTGGAATGTGTAAAAAGCGAATTCAAACGGCAGCGCTTAAAACAAAAGGAGTAAAGTTTGCTCTTTGGGATATGTATTCACATGAACTTAGTCTCATTATAGATGAACGAAAAACAACTGTTTCCACAGTTCAAAAAAACATTTTAAAAGTGGGTCATGACGTTGTTGGTTTTGATAACAGGAAAATGATAGCCACTAATGAAGCTTATAATTCTGTTAATCCTTGTTGTAAATACAGGGATGAAGAAGTTGTTTTAGACCACAAAGGTGCTTTTAAAAAGCAGCCCAAAAAACAATAACATTTGTTCTTAGGTAAAAAAATCCGTTAGAAGTTCTAACGGATTTTTTTATTTTCATCTTCATTTGTAAAATGAAGCGATTTATTTGCAATGATACCTATTACATCATTCCTGGCATACCGCCACCCATTGGAGGCATTCCTGCAGCAGGAGTTTCTTCTTTAATATCTATCAAAGCACACTCGGTAGTTAAAATCATACCTGCAACGGAGGCTGCATTCTCTAAGGCAACTCTTGTTACTTTTTTAGGGTCTATAATTCCAGCTTCAAGCATGTCTACATAGGCATCAGATTTGGCATCGTATCCGAAGTCTTTTGTACCTTCTAAAATTTTATTCAGTACTACAGAACCTTCGTTTCCAGCATTTCCTACTATGATTCTTAAAGGGGCTTCAATCGCTTTGTTTATAATTTGTACACCCGTAGTTTCGTCTAAGTTTTCTGTAGTTATTTTTTCTAAGACTTTTTTCGCACGAACTAAGGCAACACCACCACCAGCAACAATACCTTCCTCAACAGCAGCTCTAGTAGCATGCAAAGCGTCGTCAACTCTGTCTTTCTTTTCTTTCATTTCTACTTCAGAAGCGGCACCAACATATAATACGGCAACACCACCAGCCAACTTCGCCAAACGTTCTTGTAATTTTTCTTTGTCGTAGTCAGAAGTTGTGGTTTCAATTTGAGCTTTAATTTGATTCACTCTTGCTTTGATGCTTGTTGCATCTCCAGAGCCATTTACAATGGTTGTATTGTCTTTATCAATCGTTATTGTTTCTGCAGTTCCCAGAAGATCTAAGGTTGCGTTCTCCAAAGAGAAACCTCTTTCTTCTGAAATAACAGTACCTCCAGTTAAAATAGCAATATCTTCAAGCATTGCTTTTCTTCTGTCACCAAAACCTGGAGCTTTGACAGCAGCAATTTTTAATCCACCACGCAATTTGTTTACTACCAAAGTAGCCAATGCTTGTCCATCTACATCTTCTGCGATGATTAATAAGGGTCTTCCTGATTGAGAAACAGGCTCTAAAATTGGAAGAATTTCTTGCAGGTTAGAAATCTTTTTATCGAATAATAAAATATATGGATTTTCTAAATCAGCAATCATTTTGTCTGCATCAGTAACAAAGTAAGGAGATAGATATCCTCTGTCAAATTGCATTCCTTCAACAACATCTACATAGGTTTTCATTCCTTTGGCCTCTTCAACAGTAATAACACCTTCTTTACCGACTTTGCTAAAAGCAGTTGCGATGAGTTCTCCAATTGTGTCGTCATTATTTGCAGAAATAGCAGCAATTTGTTTGATTTTTTCTGAGGAATTCCCCACTTTTTTTGCTTGTTTTTCTAAGTCTAAAACAATCGCAGCAACAGCTTTGTCAATACCACGTTTTAAATCCATAGGATTTGCGCCAGCTGCAACATTTTTTAATCCCTCCTTAACAATCGCTTGTGCTAATACAGTAGCAGTTGTTGTTCCATCACCAGCCAAATCATTTGTTTTGGAAGCGACTTCTTTTACCATTTGAGCTCCCATATTCTCTAGCTCATTTTCTAGTTCAATTTCTTTTGCAACAGAAACGCCATCTTTTGTTACTGTTGGAGCACCAAAAGATTTTGAAATAATTACATTTCTTCCTTTTGGTCCTAGGGTTACTTTTACTGCGTTTGCTAAAGCGTCAACTCCCCGCTTTAAACCGTCTCTTGCTTCAATATCAAATTTTATATCTTTTGCCATGTTTTTGTTTTTTTTAACTTTTAGCGAATTTACTTTTGCCGAAAGTTACTTATTTTATTAATTGAAATGAGCTAATGACAACGAGTCAAAAGCAATTTATTTTAAATGATTGCTAGAATATCAGATTCGCGCATCATTAAATAGTCTGTACCATCTAACTTTAGATCTGTTCCACCATATTTACCATACAATACGGTATCCCCAACTTTAACTGTTAATGGTTCATCAACTTTTCCGTTACCCACAGCTACTACAGTTCCTTTTTGAGGTTTTTCTTTTGCATTGTCTGGAATAATTAGTCCAGAAGCTGTTGTTGTTTCTGCTGGACCAGGAGCTATCAGAACTCTGTCTGCTAATGGTTTAATGTTTAATGCCATATTTTTTAATTGATTGATTTATATTCTTTCTGAAAAGATTAAGACAGAAATTATGCCATTTAGTAAAAACTGACAATCTTTCTATGATTTATAAAATTCTTAAAATGAGGATATAAAAAAATGCCAACGTGTCATTTCCGTTGGCATTTTTTTATTTTTTCCAAAATTGATGCTTATTGCAAGCTATCATTGGTCAGCGGAATTGTATTTTCAACTGGCGTTGTTGTTTCAATACCGTCTAGTGTATTTTCTAGTTTAAAGCCATTGTCACCATTTCTGGGGATTGCAATGTTTGCTAACAAAATTAAGGCAAACATAGCGATTGCTAAAGTCCAAGTTGTTCTATCCAAAAAGTTGTTTGTATTTTGAACACCACCTAAAGATTGTGCTCCACCACCACCGAATGAAGAAGATAATCCTCCACCTTTAGGGTTTTGAACCATTACGATTAATATTAATGCGATGGCGATAATCAAAATTAGGATTAAAAACGCTGAATAACTCATGATTTATTTTTTTGTAAAATTTGTATTCTCTTAATTTGGTCTGCAAAGAAACCACTTTTTTCTGGATATTTCAAACTTAAAATTCGGTATGCTTGTATTGCATTTTCAAACTTTTTTTGTTCTAGATAAACCCTTGCTAAGGTTTCTGTCATTAAAGAAGAATCTTGTTTATTTTTTTTAATTGCAATAGAAGTTATGTTGTCTTTTGACAGCGGAGCTATTTTAGGATTGTTTTTGATAAATGTATTGATTAATTCTTCTTTCTTAATTGGTTTTTTTACTTCCTCTAGAACCTCTCTAATAATTGGTTTTTTTGTTGAAATTTGCAACCACTCGTTAAACGAGTGATGTTCTGATGAAGAAAACGAAATCGGTTTCCCTATTTCTAATTCCTTTTTTATATCAGTATTTTTTTCGTTAACATTTGTATTGAATTCAATAGGCGTTTCAATGTCATTTCTTTCTGAAATCTTGTCAGATATCTGTTGATGAATATTTTGTTCTTGCGAATTGAAATTAGTAGAAGTGATATAATCGAACAATATAGTTCTATCTGTGGTGTGAGATGCTGTTACCTTTAACTCAGTATTGTATTTAAAACTATCGTTATTCTTTAGCCCTTTTAAATACAAAGATCTAGCTGCTTGAAAATAAGGATATTCTTCTATGATATTTTTTAACTCAGCAGTTTCTACTTGCTGAATGTTCTGTTTTTTTTCTAAAATTGTTCTAAATTTTGATCCTACCATTTTGCTACTGAAGCGTTAAATATATCTTGCGTAATTCGCTCTAAAATTTCTTCCAACGCAGCTTCCAGAATTCCTCCTGTAAGTTG
>Ga0115563_1002216_pt1 | contig 14470 bp, 13 predicted proteins | sample COGITO_mtgs_1105_2_FD_87198 | JGI IMG/M metagenome (GOLD analysis project Ga0115563, IMG submission 87198) | Pelagic marine microbial communities from North Sea - COGITO_mtgs_110519 | ecosystem: Environmental > Aquatic > Marine > Epipelagic | place: Germany:Helgoland, sampling site Kabeltonne...
ACTTGGATAGCATCGATTTCTTGCAAGGCATTCGCCTCAATATTGCGGTAGAGCAGGATTTAAAATCGTTTTTAAAGTTAAAAATAAAAGTGCGCGACAAAATTGTTGCAGACGGCTTGGAAGACAACACCTTTGACGTCACCCAAAAAGGAAAGCACGTAAGTGCAGAAGAATTCAATGCCCTTTTGGAAGATGAGAACACCATTTGTGTGGACATGCGCAACCATTACGAAAGCGAGATTGGTCAATTTAAAGGAGCCGTTACGCCTGACGTTGACACTTTTCGGGAATCCTTGTCCATCATTGAAGAAGACTTGGCCTCGCACAAAAGTGATAAGAAATTACTGATGTACTGCACTGGGGGAATTCGCTGTGAAAAGGCTTCGGCTTATTTTAAGCACAAAGGCTTTGAGAATGTCTTTCAGCTCGAAGGGGGAATTATTGAATACACCCGCCAGGTAAAGGACAAGCAACTCGAAAACAAGTTTATTGGAAAGAATTTTGTCTTCGACGAGCGCCGCGGAGAACGGATTACCGATGACATTATTTCCCAATGCCACCAATGCGGTCAACCTAGTGATCTACACGTCAACTGCGCCAACGAGGCGTGTCACTTGTTGTTTATTCAGTGTGAAAGCTGTCAAGAAAAAAGACAAAATTGTTGCTCTGATCCCTGTCAAGAAATCATTCAATTACCCATTGAAGAGCAAAAGGCCTTGCGCAAGGGGACGCACAACAGCAATAAGATATTTAAAAAAGGGCGTTCCGACGTCTTAAAATTTAAGTCGCATTAACAGTTTTTTGGCAGGCAGGTTTTGCGAAAACCTCCTATCTTTACGTTTCAACTAAAAAACTCAACTATGGCATGTGCTTCTTGTTCCAGTGCAGACGGATCCCCTCGCGGGTGTAAAAGCAATGGTACCTGCGGCACCGACAGTTGCAATAAGTTAACCGTTTTTGACTGGCTGTCGAATATGCAACTGCCTGGTGGTCAAGAGCCCTTTACCTTGGTTGAAGTACGGTTTAAAAATAGTCGAAAAGAATATTTCCGCAACGAAGACAAACTTCCCTTAAAAATTGGCGATCTGGTAGCCACCGAAGCCTCGAGTGGTCACGACATTGGCCAGGTAACCCTCACGGGAGAATTGGTGCGTTTTCAGTTGAAGAAGAAAAAGATCAAAGAAGACAGCGAAGAGGTTTTAAAAATCTATCGCATGGCAACCCAAAAAGACATCGACAAGTGGCAAACTGCCCGTGATCGAGAAGCTGAAGTGCAGAAACGCGCAAGGGAAATGGCCATCTTTTTACGTTTGGAAATGAAAATTTCCGATGTAGAATTTCAAGGCGATGGGTCCAAAGCCACTTTTTATTATACAGCCGAAAGCCGCGTTGATTTTCGTCAACTCATTAAAGACATGGCGCAAGCCTTTTCGGTTCGCATTGAAATGAAACAAATTGGCCTACGACAAGAAGCCTCTCGTTTGGGTGGAATTGGTTCTTGTGGGCGCGAATTGTGTTGTTCCACTTGGTTGACCGACTTTAGAACTGTATCAACAGCAGCAGCACGCTACCAGCAGCTTTCGCTTAACCCAGAGAAATTAGCAGGGCAGTGTGGAAAACTAAAATGCTGCTTGAATTTTGAACTAGACGCCTACCGAAAAGCACTCAAAACCTTCCCCAAACTAGACGCCAAACTCCACACTGAAAAAGGAACGGCTGTTTGTCAAAAGACGGACATCTTTAAGGGCTATATGTGGTACGCCTACAAAGGCGATTGGATGACCTGGCATTTATTGACCAATGAACAAGCTGCAGAGATTATCCGTAAAAACAAGGCCAAAGAAACTGTTGCAAGTCTAGAGGAATATGCCTTAGATCTTCCGCCAAAGACCGAGGAAAAAGTATTTGAAAATGTGGTCGGACAGGATAGCTTGAATCGTTTTGACCGCCCTAAACAGAGTAAAAACAAAAGATCAAGTAACAATAAGTCACGCAACCGGAACCGTAACCGCAAGGCACCCCAAAAAAATGAATAGAACCCATCTTCTTTCTGGACTCATGGCTTTTTTATTCTTCAGTAGTTGTGGAAGCGATGCGCTTTTTCGACAAGATAAAGACACTCCAAATGGCTGGAACCTGAAAGATACGCTTCGGTTCAGCCTAGACAAAACAATAGAAAGTCCGTCAGATATTTACATTCATTTGAGAAACAATCAAGAATATCCTTTTTCCAATATTTTCTTGGTGGTAGGCTTGCGTGCTGGGGATTCACTAATTGAGCAGGACACCTTGGAGTATGCCATGGCCAAACCCAATGGGGAATGGTTGGGAACAGGCTATTCTTCGATTAAAGAAAGTAAGTTGTGGTGGAAAAGCAATTGGCAAACAACCGACACAACGCTTTATCATTTCGACATTGCACAGGCGAATCGTGCAAATGGTTTGGAAGAAGGAGCAGAACAATTGGCTGGGATTATTTCCGTGGGCCTCTCCATCGAAACACGCACAAAATAATGGCTAAAAGGGTAAAAAAAAGAACGAAAAAGAAAGCAAGTCCAAAGCAATTTAGTGGCTTGATTAAGTTTTTCTGGCTCTGCTTTACGGCGGGTTTACTGCTTGGTGTAGCGGTTTTTGGAAGTGCTGCTTTAGGTTTTTTTGGCCCTATGCCCCCGTTGGAACAACTGGAAAACCCAAAAACAAATTTGGCCACTCAAATCCTGTCTACTGACGGAGAAACCTTGGGGAAGTTTTACTACAACGACAACCGAACCCCCATCACCTTTGACGCACTACCGTCGCACTTGGTTAATGCTTTAATTGCAACTGAAGACGAACGTTTCTATTCCCATTCAGGCATTGATTTCCGTGGAACCTTTCGGGCACTGGCCTATTTGGGGAAACGCGGGGGAGCCAGTACCATTACCCAGCAGTTGGCTCGCCAGCTTTTTGTGGGCGTACGTTCACGAAATAAAGTACAGGCGATCACCCAAAAATTTAAAGAATATGTGTTGGCCGTGATGCTGGAACGCCGTTACACCAAAGAAGAAATTGTAGCGATGTATCTCAATATTTACGATTTTGGGTACCAAGCCGACGGAATCCAATCGGCAGCAAAAATATACTTTAATACCACGCCAAAAAACCTCACCATAGAACAGAGCGCCACCTTAGTTGGAATGCTCAAAAATTCTTCTTTGTTCAATCCCAAACGTCGCCCAGAAATGACCCAGAAACGGCGAAATGTGGTTTTTCAGCAAATGCACCGCAATGAATTCCTCACCCAAGAGGAGCTCGATTCTCTTCGCTCGATTCCCTTAGTGTTGGATTTCACACCCGACTCACACCGGGAAGGTTTGGCGACTTATTTCCGTGCCTATGTGCAACAATTCATGCAACGTTGGGTAAAAGACAATCCTGGCCCCAACGGCAAGAAATATGATATTTACCGCGATGGTTTGCGTATTTACACCACCATTGATTCACGATTACAGGCCAATGCAGAAGAAGCCACGGAGGCGCACATGAAAAACCTGCAAGCTGAGTTTGACCGTCAAAACACCAAACAACTCAATCCTACGACTCCATTTTTAGAACTACGAGAAGGTCAAATAGACACCTTGTTGGAGCGCTCCGCCCGCCGATCGGAACGTTGGCGAGCCATGCGTGTATCTGGGAAAGACGAAGAGACTATTTGGGCCTCTTTCCAAAAGCCTACCCCCATGAGCGTATTTAGCTGGAAGGGAGATCGCGATACCATTATGACGCCCTTGGATTCTATTCGCTACTACAAAAGGTACCTGCGGGCCGCTATGATGTCCATGAATCCGACCACAGGCCATGTCAAGGCATGGGTAGGAGGATTTGATTACAAACACTTCCAATACGACCAAGTTAAACAAGGGAAGCGTCAAATAGGTTCCACCTTTAAACCCTTCTTGTACGCTACAGCCATCGATCAATTACGTCTTTCTCCCTGCGATATTTTACCCGACGCCCTCTTCTGTATAGAACCCATGAAATACGGGAATGTGGAGGCCTGGTGTCCAAAGAATTCAGGCGATAAATATGGTCAAATGCGCACACTTAAAAATGCCCTGGCCAATTCTGTCAACACCGTTAGCGCTCGACTAATGGACAAGGTAGGCCCAGCGCCAGTAGTCAATCTTGCCCGAAAGATGGGGATTACCTCTCGTTTGCCGGTGGTTCCCTCTATCGCTTTGGGAACGCCAGATTTAAGTTTATTTGAAATGGTGGGTGCCTACAGCACCTTTGCCAATAAAGGGGTATATGTAAAACCCATCATGATAACACGCATCGAAGACAAAAACGGAACTATATTGTTTGAAGTCGTTCCCGAAACCCGCGATGTTTTGAGTGAAGAAACGGCCTATGTTACCCTCAGTTTATTGAAAGGGGTGACCGAAGGAGGCTCTGGGCAACGTTTGCGTCATAGCGGGGCAGACGAGACCAACTATGCCTATAAATCGGTTGTTACGGGCTATCCCTATGAATTCACTAACCCCATTGCAGGAAAAACAGGAACTACCCAAAATCATTCCGATGGTTGGTTTATGGGTATGGTCCCCAATTTGGTCACTGGTGTTTGGGTGGGTGGTGAAGACCGCGCAGTTCATTTCGACAATATTGCCTTTGGACAGGGGGCCTCTATGGCTTTACCGATTTGGGCAATGTACATGAAAGCAGCGTATGAAAATGAAGGTTTGGGTATTTCAACGGAAGATTTTGAAGCGCCAGCAGTGGTAAGTATTCCAATCGATTGTGATGAGGTGGACCCCAATGCCATCAACCCCTTAGAGGTAAAAGAAGATTTAAATGAATTGGGCTTTTAGTCCTGTTCTTCTGCCAACCATTCCGCAAAAGAGGTTTCGGTTTCCCGAAGTTTTAATCCCACTAGTACGATATTTTTAGGTAAACGTGTGCTAATTTTTTTAGCAAAATCTGCCACCATCATTTCACTTGTCGGTTGGTAATTGACCCGTAAAATTTTGTGGCCTCGTTGTTCCATTTCATCTGCTAGTTCTTTGTGTGGCGTACTAATATTCAGTACTGTAGCGTGGTCGAAAGGAATAACAATTTCCTCTTTGACGATTTTTTTAAGATCGCTAAAGTCAATCACCATGCCGTTTTTGACATGATTGGGATCATTAATGGGCGTTCCTTTTACGGTTACAGAGAGTTTGTAGCTGTGCCCATGTACGTTTTTACACAAGCCGTCATAGCCATGAAGGGCATGACCTGTTTCAAAAGTAAATTCTTTGGTAATTCGAATGATGGAAGCCATAGGATTGATGCAAGTTTTCGAGAGGCAAGTTCCGTATTTTTTTGGAAATGTCCTGCAACAGAGACAATTTCTTGTTGGAAAAGGAGAAGCTATTTTTTTCCTTAGTACATTTGCACAAACGTTTTTTACCACGCATATGAAAAACATCCTCGTCCCCTTAGGTATTTCTGACAATTCGGAACACACCCTTGGCTATGCAATTGATTTGGCCTCAACCACACAGGCGGCTATTTATGTCATGGATTCTTTTAATCCAGGTTTTAGAAATGCACATTTACTCAACGTTAAAGAGGTGGTTAACCGCAACAATTTTAATCGTTTAAAAGCGATGGTTAAATCCATCGATAACCGTGGATTATCGATTCAAATGGTAGGCTATGAAGGTGACTTTTTGGTTGGGGTAAATGCCTTGGATGAAAAAGTCGGACTTGATCTGATCGTTTGTGGCCCCATGCCCAACTCGAATAACGATGCCGTATTCTTGGGTCCAACCGCAGGGCGCTTGGCGAAGAAAACAGATATTCCTGTATGGATTATTCCAGAGGGCACCCATTTTCAAACACCAAAAAAAGCACTATTTGCTTTTAAGCAGGGTAAGGTTAAAGGTGAACGCAGTTTACATCCTTTGAAATTTTTACAAACTCAATTTGATACTCAGCTTGAGCTACTTTTGGTAAAAACACCTGGAAATAATCGAAAGGAATTACATATAGATCACGAAATAGTTGAGCTTTCTGATCAAATGACTTCCTCTGAGAATGCGACCATATACCAAGGTGTACTCGAACATTTCCGTGAGGTTCATCCAGACATATTGATTGTATTTGCACGTAAGCGCGGCTTTTTTGAGAAGCTGATTGAGTCTGATGTGGTCTTCAAGAAAGATTTTTTCACCAAAACCCCCTTATTGGTGATTAAAAACCGCCCATAACTTGAAACGGTTACTTCTTATTGTCTTTTGTATTTCTTCAGCTATACAAGGAATGTATGGACAAGAGGGGTATTTTAACCTGAGCATTGACAACGATTTCTTTTTTGTAAACGACATCTATTACACCAGTGGCATATTCTTGCAATATGGGAAAGAAGTCAAGAAAACATCCAGCGACAGTCTTCGCCATTACGATTTGTGGGAATTGGGTCAAGAGATTTATACTCCTTCCGATCGGTATTCGGAAAATACAGCTGATTATGATTATCCTTATGGCGGATGGGCCTACCTAAAATACAGCCGTCAAAAAGAATTGTCACCGAATAAGCAATTCGAAGTAGGACTTCAATTTGGCTTTACAGGAGACTGGTCTCTAGGGCGTTGGTTTCAAAACACTTACCACAGAGAGGTGTTGGGCCTAGCCGAAAATGCGTGGGTAGATCAAGTTCCTGATGCCGTACATGTCAATTTATTTGTGGGATACTTTCATCAAAAAGAATTGGCTGAACAAATCCACTTTCAGGGCCATATATATGGTCGATTGGGGACTCAGCGAACCGATATTGGTGCTCGATTAGGTTTGAACCTTGGTTTGGCAAAGGCTCTTGGACTAGCGGCAAACACAGGGTATTTTACAACCCCCGGACAGGCTTTTTATTTTGGGATTGACAGCGCTTATATTGCCCATGATTATATGATTACAGGGAGCTTATTTAATGAAGAAGCGCCATTTACCAGCGAGCTAGTTCCTTTTAGTCTAGTTGTTGAAACGGGTTTTGCATTACAAGGAGAAAAATGGAAGTTTCTTTTCCTCTATAAAAACCGTTCCCCAGACAATACCCTGCAACCCAAAAAATCACATCATTTAATGACACTTTCTTTATCTCGTTTCTTTGATTAATCCTTTTTGGAACGTAATTTGCAGAAGCAATTAAAACACACCCATGAAAAAAATAATTCTTGTCTTCTGTTTATCTTTTATGCTTACCTCTTGCCTTGTTATCAAGGTTTATGAAACCCCAAAATCAGTAGAAGAGGCCCCCAAACAAATCAGTGCAAAAAGAACTATGATTTCTTCAGGTATGACGGTCCCATTTCCAAAAGAAGGTACCGAAATTTTGTTTTTTGGGGATGATGAAGAAGCACTACCCGAAGTAATTCACCGCGAACATTCCATCATGAATTTTGCGTACAACAGTGATGATTCAACCCAAAATAAGGTGATTGTCATCAAGATGGACAAAGACGATCTCGATGAAGCATCGACTATGGAATGGACAACAAAAGGGTCATCTCAGGGGAAGAAAATGATTTTTATTGGCAAAGACTCTCTTTCACTTGATCTTGAAAAAGCGATGGGGAGCAAGTGTAAAATGGATCCGGCTGATTGTTCAGCGAAAATGGACTCTTGCACACATCATAAAGACAGCAACGCTTCAGAAGATGGCAATGTATTCATGATTAAAACCAAGGGAAGCAGCAATGCTAAGCCAGTAATCATGATCGATGGGGAAATCCAAAACGAAGGCTACGACATGGAGGCAATTTCTCCTGATGACATTGCTCGAATAAATGTATTAAAAGGCCCCTCTGCCATTGAAAAAGTGGGAGAGCGTGGTGCCAACGGCGTCATTATGATTGAGCTGAAGAAAAACTAGGGTTTTCCCAATAATAGAAATTGTGATCGGTGTCTTTTGTGAATCCCATTTTGGGGTAAAGTGCATTTCCGGGAAGATTGTTTTTTTCGGTTTCTAGGCTAATGCCCAATGCCTGTGTACGTTTACAGTGTTCTTGTGCGGCATGCATCAAAAGCTTTCCAATACCTTTCTCGCGCTTTTCTGGGTGAACAAACAAGTCATTGAGGAGCCACATACGCGCCATATTCGTCGAAGAAAAAAGGGGGTATAACTGCGTGAAGCCCACGAGCTCTCCGTCCATTTCTGCTACAAATACTACCGATTCTTTTTGTTCAATTCGCTCATGCAGAAAAGTAATTGCCCCTTCTACATCCGATGTTTTCTTATAAAAAACACGATAGGCGTCAAAGAGTTGCGCTAGGGCAGGTAGCTGTTCTATACTAGGGTGCTTAATGTGTATCATTGTTTTGTGCGATTAGGGTTTAAGAGTATATAATGTAATCCAAGAGCCAAGCCATTGAAGTTTTGTGTTTCGCGTTGTAGCGGATCCCTACTGCGTTTTTGAAAACGGTATTCAAAAGAGACTGAGAGACGTTTCCAGACGGTGTAATGCACACTTGCCATTAAGCCTAATGAATTCACAAAGACTCCTTTTGGATAGCTTAGGCGTTCCGTAAGGGGTGGAGGTTGCCCGCTTGCTTCGATTAACCAATGATAGGCCATTCCAAGTGACAAACGTAAGCGTTTTACAGGGTATCCACTAAGAACTAAAGGGAAGCGTAAAAAGCGAATTCGATCTAGACTACTGTCGTTTTCCAGGGCAAAATTATAGGCCAGTCGATTGTAATGTACTCCAGAACTCAGGCCAAAGCTTTTGGTAAAACGATAATGCACATTTGCGCCAACATCTACATGCAAACGTCCCGTGGTTTCACGGTTAGTTGTATTGCTTAGGTGGGGCTGAATCAACACATCAAAATTCCATTTGCGGTAGTATTCATAATCATAGGGCGATTTACCGTATTGTTGACGCAACAATTCAGGGCCTTGACTAAAGACAAAAGAGGCGCAAAAAAGGAAACCCAAAAAAGAGAAAGTTCGCATGAATAGACAAGATCGAATGAGAAAGGTACAGTATTCAGTAAAATGATTTTCGCTGCTAGCGTTATTTTTTTAGAATATGGCGCATACCATAGCCCCCCCCAGGCAAAGACAAGGATCCACCAAAGCATAAAAAACCAGTCGTTTTTGGTCGTGCCATTCCAATTAAGCCATTCAAACACATAGGCCTCCATGAAAACGTCAAGGCTAATCAGCAGCAAAAATGCCAACAACCATTTTAATGCGAATTTCATTGTTTAAGGTGTAAAATCCCCTTTAAATTACACACATAATTGTACTTGTGATACCATTGAAGTAAATTTAACAATACTCTAAGAAAAAATATCTTATTTCTAACCAGACGTATGCTATTTCTTCAAGCATAGTAGGTCATTTAAACAGTAGTGATGAACACCAACTTATGGAAAACAGCCATTAAAGCAAATGTATATTTACTCCTATTTGATACAGGGGGAGAATTTGTCCACGCCCTCTTTTTTGACGCCCGACCAGGGGTGTTTTTGTCCAACAAAAACCCGAGTATGCAATGGGTAATAGGGGCAATATATTCCTTAATTGCCGTAAATCTTTTTGGGGGATTGCCAGGTTTGTTTAAAAAAATAAGGAGCTGAATTACAGCTCCTTATTGATAAAATGCAATCTAAATAAGAGTTTATACAATAAACTCTGTTTCTTTTTTGATGGTTACCGTTGAGGCATTCATCAAAATTTCTGCTTGTCCAGCAGTTTTGGGTAATTCATAGGAATAGAAATAGTCTAATGTAGCCATTTTACTTTGGTAAAATTCATCAGAGAAAGATCCATTTCCATTAGTTAGGGCTACTTGTGCGTGGGTGGCAATATCCAACCAGGTCCATCCAATGATGATGAGACTAAAGAATTCCATAAAGACAGATGCGTCGGCCAAAAAGCGTTCGTAGTCTCCTTTCATGGCATGTGGCATGAGGGTTTCTAGAATCTTTTGGGTGAGCTTTAATTTATCTCCTAAGATGTTCGCATAAGGCTGTAAAGCCTCATGCTTACTTGCTGTTTCAATGCTTTGTATGATTTCAGCTGACAATAGTTGTAAGCCTTCTCCATTACCCATGGTCATTTTCCGTCCCAATAAGTCTTGGGATTGAATCCCCGTTGTCCCTTCATAAATGGCAGAGATTCGAATATCACGGTAATATTGTTGTAAGATAAAGTCTGAACAGAAACCGTAACCACCAAGGATTTGCAGGCCATTGTTTACGGCATAGCTTCCTGCTTCTGATGGATAGGTTTTCACTACGGGAATAATCATTTCCAGTAGGGTGTTGTACTTGTTTTTTTCTTCAGGTGTTCGGGCGGTTACCTCTAAATCGTAGTATTTTGCCGCCAATAGGACCAAGCTCATTGAACCTTCAACCACGGCTTTCTGAAGTAATAACATACGACGTACATCCGCATGTTCGATGATTAAGCTTTGTTTTTGTTCGGGATTTTTTGTGCCATCACTGGTTAGTTTTCTTCCCTGCGGACGCTCATTGGCGTATTGTAAAGAAGCGTGGTATGCAGCTGATGCGATGGCAGATGCTCCACGGCCAACGCCAATACGAGCTGCATTCATCATCAAGAACATATAGCTCAAACCCTTGTTGGCTTCGCCAACCAAATAGCCTTGGCAATCTTCTGAATCACCAAACCCAAGGTGGGTGGTGCAATAGCCGCGCTGTCCCATTTTTTGGAAATCAGCGACAGTGGTTACGTCATTAGAGACCAAACCTCCTTTTCCGTCTGGGCGATTTTTAGGAACGACAAACAAGGAAATGCCTTTGGTGCCTTTTGGTGCTCCTTCAATTCGTGCTAAAAGAAGGTGAACAATATTTTCAGAAAATTGATTATCTCCTCCTGAGATAAATATCTTTTGCCCACTAATGTGGTAATGTCCGTCATCGTTTGGAGTAGCTTTGGTTACTATATCCGACAATGAGCTACCAGCCTGTGGTTCGGTTAAACACATGGTACCTCCCCATTTACCAGCCAGCATATTGGGTACATAGGTGTCTTTCAATTCTTGACTGGCAAAATGAATGATCAGTTCTGCCGCACCCTGGGTCAACCCAGCATAGCCAGGCAAGTGATTATTGGCGGCATCAAGAATATAACTTGAAGCTGTTTGTGCAATCAGTGGAATTTGCATTCCTCCATCTTCATAGTTGAAAGGGCCAGAAATAAAGCCAAGTTCTCCACCTTCTTCCATCATTGTTTTAACCTGAGGATGCACAATTACTCCACCGTCTTTGTGATAGGCGGGTTGTTCATCCATCTCCTTGATGTAGGGGAAGAGCTCTTTGTCGGCAAAGCTTTTGGTAGAGTCCAAGAACAAGTCCAAGGATTCTTTGTCGTGGTCTTGAAAACGTTCTCTTTCGAGTAATTCTTCCAAGTGGTGAACGTCGTAAAGCAAGTGTTTTAGGGTGTCTATATCGACATACTTATCGGCCATAATTTCTTTTTATAATTAGTTGAACACTAATTTCATCCGTCATTTATCAGCTAAGATTCCAAATATACTAAATCAAATGAATTTAGACTGATCTTCATCGAGAAGTATTGTCGCTTAATTTTTATACCGTTCAAACCAAGCAATGGTGTGGGCAATCTTGGTCATCAAATTACTGGGGCGATTGGCAATACCATGACTTGCTTCGGGTATTTCCACTAAAACGGTGGGTATTTTCCGCAATTTTAATGCGTGATACAATTGTTTGGCTTCGCTGGGCGGAGTTCTAAGATCGTTCATTCCGACCATGACCATGGTGGGGGTTTCCACATTGCCTACCAAAGAGATGGGGGAGAATTTCCAGTAATTGGTTGGGTTTTCCCAGACTTGCCCTGGGTAACGCGAATTGGCGTATCCGTAATAATTATCGGCCACCAATAACTTGGAAATCCAGTTCATTACTGGTTTTACAACCACTGCTGCTTCGAAACGATTGTTCTTTCCAATCATCCATGCAGACATGATTCCTCCGGCACTTCCACCAGTAACAAACAATTGGTCTTCGTGGGCAATGCCTTTGGCAATGCAGGCATCAACTCCGTCCATGACATCGTTGTAATCTTCACCGGGGTAATTGTTCAAGAGTAAGTTGGCGAATTCTTCGCCATAGCTTGTGCTTCCTCTTGGATTGGGGTAAAAGACGATGTATCCGGCAGAAGCGTACAATTGCATTTCAATGGAAAAACGGTCGCCATAATTCAATATGGGTCCTCCGTGATTTTCCACCATAAAGGGATATTTTTTGTCGGGAGAGTAGTTGGGCGGATAAACGATCCATCCCTGAAGCTTGCGCTGATCTACGGAAGAGTTATACCAAATCTCTTCTACTTCCCCCGGCTTTTTCTGTGCAAACAAGGCTTGGTTGAGGTTGGTTAATCGCTTGAATTTTTCACCTTTACTATTAACCGTAACAATATCTGCCGGATGATTGGGGCGTGAATAGGTATAAGCAATATTTCCTTTTTTCGAAAGGCTAAACATACCACTACCATAGGGGCGACCAAGGGAGGTTCCTCCACGATTATCAGTAATTTTTTGAAATTTCCCGTTTCGATCGAGGAAGCCAATTTTCCCATTTCCGTGTTCGTCATAATTAAAATACACTCCTTTGCCATTCGATTCCCATTGGATTCCTGAGAGGCTAAAGTCTAAATTTCCACTTACTACGCGTCTGTTATTTCCATCCAAATCCATAAAGTATAAAAGGGTATTTTGGTAGGCCTCTCGCTTGTCGTCAAAACCCAGAAAAGCGATGGTGTTTCCGTCGGGGGAAACAGTTGGAGAACGGTCGGGTCCATTCCGATCGGTTAGCGCTGTAATGCTACCATTGTTTAGCTTTACCGAATAAATTTCACTATTTCTAAAGTCATATTCCCAGTTTTCTGTTCTGTTGGCCGAGAAATAAAGGGCACTTCCGTCTTTGGCCCAACTGATACTGCCTCGATGGTGAAAGTCACCCGAAGTGACTTGTCGAACTGCCCCACCAGCAGCAGGCATTACAAAAAGATGACTAAAGCCTGCGGAGATATAACCTCTGCCATCAGCTTCGTGTTTTACTCGGTCGGTAATCCGTGGTTTTGGCGCCCACTTGGCACCCTTGGGTTGCTTGGGGATTTTGGCGATTACGGGTGCAGGCGAGGGGACAAACATGCTGAAAGCCAATTGCGTACCGTCTTGAGACCAAGTTAAGGAAGAAGGGCTCTGTGGTAATTGACTCATGCGGGCAAAATTGCTCGAATCCATCCAGTAAATAAAGACCTCGGCGCCGTTTTTTCCGGCACTCACAAAGGCGAGCTTTTTTCCGTTGGGCGACCAACGAGGACTCGATTCATTTTGATCTCTGGAGGTGAGTTTTTGGTGCTGACTCCCGTCGGCATTCATTATCCAAAGCGAACCGGTACTTTTGTCGCCCATTATATCATAACCCATCCGACGATAGACAATGTGCTCCCCATCAGGAGAAATTTGAATGTCATTTGCGTATTGAAGCGAAAAGATATCGTTCATTTCAAAGGCTTCTTGTGCACAAAGAAGTGAAGTGGTCAAGAGGAACAGCGAAAAAAAAAGTTGCTTTAGTAATTGCATGATTGAAAATTTATTTCCAAGATAGCAAAAACATATTTAGGCAAAGCGCATATTTTGGGGTGAAGAAAACAAAAAAGGTGTCCTTTGGCTACTGTTAAACTAAAACGACATCGATTTGAAATGGGTAAAACAGCCTTTAAGCAACTCTTTAAAGAAATAAAGGGGCTCAAAAAAGAAAAGAAAAAAGCGCCTAAGACGATTACCCTTAAAACGGAATTGATTCAAAGGGATTCTTCAAATCGGTAATTCTTTATTCATTTGATTAGAGTAGTTGTTTTCATTAAATTGCTTTGTGGAACTCACCTTAAAAGGGTAAAAAAGAATGAAATTCAATTTGAAAGATTGAGCGTCGTTATAGGGCATTTTAATCAAGCGTTTTTGCTCGATAGTATGGAGGTTGTAAGGATGAATGAATCATTGTATAATCAAAAAAGTTCTTGAAAAGATAAATTCACTAACTTGTAGAAAACAATTAAAATGAAATTTTTAGAAAAATACTATCCCATAATTCTCGCTTTCCTAAGTTTTTTGTATTCCATTAGTCTGTGGTTTTCTGGGAACGAATTAGAGGGTATTTATGTAGGTCTCTGGCCCGTTACAATTTTAGCCTTTGCTATTGCCATAAGACAAAGACGAAGTGGAAATAAAGAAAATTGATGATGAATAACAAAGCAATGTTTATTATTGGAACGATCGTGTTCTTGATCTATGTTTATTTTTACTTTAGAATTGTGCTCAGACAATTTAGCGGAAAATCAAAAAAGGTAAACAGCGAAAATTAGCTTAACCAAATTTGCTTACCCTACAATTCAATGTATGTAAAGCCATACCAGCAAAGTAGGTAGAAGATAAATGGTGCATACTTTAGG
>Ga0115563_1002218_pt1 | contig 14455 bp, 10 predicted proteins | sample COGITO_mtgs_1105_2_FD_87198 | JGI IMG/M metagenome (GOLD analysis project Ga0115563, IMG submission 87198) | Pelagic marine microbial communities from North Sea - COGITO_mtgs_110519 | ecosystem: Environmental > Aquatic > Marine > Epipelagic | place: Germany:Helgoland, sampling site Kabeltonne...
CTGCTAGCCCAAAACTTATCTAAAACAAAATACCAAACACTATTTAAAAGTGGCTCTACAATAGCATCTGTAATAGCATCTCTAAATTCTGCACCAGTAAAGTACATCACGCATGCTGCTGCTATTATAAAATGACCAATCGTATAAATAATAGTTCTTATTATGGTTCCACGATTTGCTTCATACACCCTTTGAATAGGTGCATTAAATAACATTACAGATTTTTTTATATGTTCTATCATAGTTTGAAGCTTAACAGATTTTTTAATTTAGATTCATAATTGAAGATAAATAGATAAGCATTTAATATTGCATGATGTCTAATATAGATAAATTGTTAAATGATTTAACATTAAAAGAAAAAGTACTATTACTCAGTGGTTTTGATGCATGGCATACAAATAAAATTGAAAGACTAAATATTCCAAGTATTAAAATGTCCGATGGTCCAAATGGAGTTAGAGGAGATGGTAACTCTGGAAAATCATCTGCTTGTTTTCCAAGTGCAATTTCTCTTGGTTCATCGTGGAATATGAACTTGATCAATCGATTGGGAATTGAATTGGGTAAGGAAGCTAAGACAAAGGATGTAGATGTCTTATTGGGACCAACCATAAATATCCATAGACACCCTTTAGGTGGAAGGCATTTTGAAAGTTTCTCTGAGGATCCATATCTAACTGGAAGGATAGCAATTGAATATGTAAACGGAGTGCAGGAAGAAAATGTTGCAGCATGTTTGAAGCATTTTGTTGGGAATGATACAGAATATGAGAGGTATGCTGTTAGCTCAAATATTGATGAGAAAACACTCAGAGAAATTTATTTACTTCCTTTTGAGATGGCTATTAAACAGGCTAATGCAAAAGTTGTTATGAGTGCATATAACAAGCTGAATAATATTTACTGCAGTTCTCATAGAAATTTATTAATAGATATTTTAAAAAATGAATGGGGTTTTGAAGGCTATGTGGTCAGTGATTGGGGTGCAGCTTTAGAAACAATTGAAAATGCTAATGGTGGACTTGATCTCGAAATGCCAGGTCCCGCAAAAAATTGGGGGGCATTACTTGAAGAAGCAGTAAATGAAGGTAAGGTTGCAATTGAAGAAATTAATGACAAAGTAAGAAGAATTCTGCATGTGGCAGAATTTTCCAAAAGATTTGATAGTCCAGAAATTAAACCAGAGCGCAATAATGACAATAAATTACAAAGAGCTTTATTAAAAGAAGCTGCTCAAGAAGGCATGGTACTTCTTAAAAATGATCATCTTCTTCCCTTAAAAAGTAACCTTCGATCTATAGGAATCATTGGTCCTAATGCAAAACATGCACAAATTATTGGGGGTGGAAGTGCTCATCTTCAGGCATATCATGAGTCTCACCCACTTGAAGCCTTTAAAAACAAAATTGGTAACAATGTTGATATTAAATATTCTAAAGGCTGCCATACATATAAATATCTTCCAATATTTAATAAAGATTTAATTGAATCTGACTCAAATAAAAATAATCAATTTCTTATAGAGTACTTTAATACTGCTAATGGAGAAAAAGAGCTTATATCAAAAGAATATGCACTGAAAAGTAAATTCTGGGCACTTGAAGGATTCGCAAAAGATATTATTGCCGAAAAAGGTAGGCCTGATATTTTTGTTAAATTCTCATGCATATACTCTCCTGACATATCGGGAACTCACGAGTTTGAAATTTTTGCAATTGGAAAAAGTAAACTTTTAATAGATGGTAAAGAGATTGTAGATAATTGGACCGATCCAAAACCTGGGGATGCTTTTTTTGCTTTTGGAACAGAGTCTATGCGAGGTGATGCGCATTTAGAAAAAGCTAAAAAATATCAAATAGAAATACAGTACAAGTTTGAGGGCAACTTTCCTGCCATATATATTGGTTGTAAGGCTCCAGATAAGATTGATTTATTTGATGAGGCTATTGGTATTGCAAAAGATGTTGATCAAGTAGTGATGATTGTTGGAACGAATTCGGATTGGGAAACTGAGGGCAATGATAGGTCTGATTTTAATCTTCCAGCAGGTCAAAATAAATTAATTGATGCTGTTCTCGATGTAAATCCTAATACAGTTATTGTTCTAAATACTGGCTCACCAGTTAAAATGCCATGGATTAATAGGGTCTCAAGTGTTGTTCAGACATGGTATGCAGGTCAAGAATTTGGAAATGCTCTTGTAGATATTCTTACTGGCGATGTAACTCCTTCAGGAAAAATTCCTACAACCTTTCCAATTAATATTGAAGATACTCCAGCCTTTAACTCATACCCAGGTAAAGATCTTCAAATGAACTATGCTGAAAAAGATCTTGTTGGTTATAAATGGTATGAGAAACAAAATATCGAAACTTTATACCCTTTCGGTTATGGACTTTCTTATACGGATTTTGAATACTCAAATCTTAAAATTAACAAGATTGAAAAAAATAAGATTTCATGCAAATTTTCACTAAAAAATACTGGTGCATTTTTAGGATCAGAGATATCACAATGTTATGTTAGTTATCAGTCTGTTGATGTAACAGAACCTATAAAAAAACTTCAAGGATTTGATAAATCTCTTCTTAAGCCAAAAGAAGAAAAAGAAATTGAAATTATTTTAAGTCCTGAGAACTTTAGGGTCTGGGATAGTAAGAAAAAAGATTGGATTATTAGAGAAGGTTCTTACAAAATTTGTATTGCGTCTTCTGCAGAAGATATCCACCTTGTTGATCTCATTAATTTATAGATAGCTCGTTCATCTCATCTTCAGATAGATTTAACTTTGTTGCTGCAATAGAGCTATTAGTTTCCATAATTGTTCTTGGTCCTATTAATGGAAAAATTAGTGGTGACTTTTGAATTACATAAGCAAGCGCAACTTGAATTGGTTGTACATTTCTAGATTCAGCAATCTCAAAACACTTTTCTCTTCTTTTAAGATTTTTTACGTCATGCCAAACTCTTATTTCCTCTTCTAATGAAGGGTTTGAGAAATGTTCATTAGAGGTGATTTCTTTTTTCTTTATAAAAAATCCTCTAGCTTGGCTTGACCAAGGAAAAAGCATAATTTTATTATCTGTAAGATAATTCAAGTACTCGTCATTAGTGCCAACACACCCTGGCCATACAGGATCAACCATATCAGCTAAACTGAAATTATTACTTAAAACACTGAATGCCTCTTTATTATTTGCAGCAGAATACTCTCGTGCTTTTGAGAAACGATCAAGCTCCCAGTTTGAAGCTCCCAGTGATCCTATCAGGCCTTCAGACCTAACTTCATTTAGTGCATCCATAAACTCTGCCACAGGAATATTAGGATTATCTCTATGAAGGCAAAATATATCTATCTTATTAATTTTTAAACGATCTAGGGATTCTAAAATCTGAGGTCTTATGAACTCAGGTGAACATTCAGGTGTATGTGCGCCCTTTCCGAGAACTATAATCTCATCTTCAATATTTCTTGAATTAATCCAATCTCCTAAATATTTATCACCTTTCCCATTATTATAAATATAGGCAGTATCAAAAATCCTTCCGCCTGAGCCATAGAAATGATCAAACATTGTAAAAGCATGTAAGGCAGAGGTTTGATTATCACAACCTAATGCCAGTCTAGAACCTAATTTATCAATTCTACTCAATGAGGTTTGCTGTAATTTTTTATTTTGGAATGAGTAAAACTTTGATTCTGGGATTGGTGATTTTTGAAGCTCACTAAAAGGACAATTAATATTTAAAGATTTTCTCCATATATCAAGCCAGAGCATATTACTTTGAGAATCTAAATGAGAAATATATTGAGATTCTAATTTATTATTTATTATGCATTCGGACGCATGATCAATTTCTCTTGTAAATAAGCCTACTTCATCTTTAAATGGGATTTCTTTATATAATTTTTTGTCTTTATAGATATCTACTGACGAATTTCCATCTTGAAATTGACCGCAATGCCATGGCTGACTAACTACTAAATCTTTAGTCCCATCAGAAATTTTTAAATCATTAGAATAGTCTTCATCTATTGCGCATTTAATATATGCTTCAATATTATTTGAAAAGACTATGTGTGCCTCGGATTGAAGATCAACTCCTGTTGAGTCAAGTCTTCCTTTGGCATTTATACTTTCAGGATCTGCAAAAGATAACCCATTAAACCTTCCAGCAATAAGTTTAGCCATTGATAGTGGATAGCACCCAACATCTAGAATGGCACCTCCTCCCATATGTGGATTTCTTAATCTATGAGACTCTGGAAGGTCAGCAGAGAAACCAAAAGAACTTGTTATCGTTATCTTATTTTTTGTATTATCAAAAATAGATAGATTATCAAGAATATTTAATGTTTGAGGATGAACCCTATACATGTAGGCTTCCATTAAAAACACTTCCGCTTCTTTGGCTAGGGTTAGTAAAACCATGCTCTCAAGATGATTTATTGTTATTGGCTTTTCACAAAGAATATGTTTTTTATTTTTGATTGCTAATAATGAATATTCATAATGAGTATTGTGAGGAGTGGCTATATAGATAGCATCTATCTTAGTAGAGCTAATTAAATCCTCAATATTTTGATATGCCTTTATACCAAATTTAGATGAAAAGTTGTCAAGGTTATTTTGGTTTCTTCCAAAAACTCCAATTAACTCTGAATTTTGAGAGTGCTTAATAGAATGAGCAAAAGCATTAGCAATACTGCCGCTCCCAATAATACCCCACCGAACTTTAGACATTTGATACCTGCCTGCTTTCAATATCTCTAACTAATTTTTCATGTAAAGTTTTGTCTATAGGATAGAAGTAAAGCAAAACAAAACTTATACAAACTCCTACAAGAGGAATAATGGACATCAAATCTTTGAGTGCTTTTAAAGTATCTTCTGATTGCTCTTGGTTGGGCTCAAATCCAATATTTGTTAGTGCTATGCCTAGTATAAATACAGCAATTGCTATCGCTCCCTTCTGTGCAAAAGTCATAAATCCATAAAGAGAAGATTCAGTTCTAATACCAGACTTCCACTCACCATACTCGATGGTATCTGGGAGCATTGACCAAAAAAGTACACCAGTTGCCCCATTGCCAAAACCAATAAAAGCCAGAATATATAATAATGTATTTAAATCTTTAATCGGATAATAATAAAAAATAAAGAAGCCGATAAACAAAGTTATCATTGCGACTAGCCAAGTATTTTTCTTTCCAATTTTTAATGCCACATACGCCCAAAAAGGAACTGCAAAGAGCGTTGCTCCGTTTAAAGTTCCTAAAATTTGGCCTTGGTACTCATGTAACTCCAAAGCATATTTTGTAAAATATATAAGGTTATTATTGAACATTAAAAATGTTGAAATCAATATTATGATTGCTGAAAAAACAATCCAAAAAGGATAATTTCTAGATACAGATTTTGCCACTTCTGAGAAAGTTGGAAGTTCTTCTTTCTTAGTCCTAAATTTTCTTTCTTCTACAACATAAACTGTAATCTTTAAAATACATATAGCTATCAGACCAGAAAGTATTCCAAGATATATAAAACCTAAAGATTCCTGACCTCCTCCAAAATATAAAACAACTGGAAATCCTAATGCAGAAATTGAAAAAGTTCCAAGTGCTGCTGATAGCATCCTAGAACTAGTAAGTATTGTTCTCTCATCACTATCATCTGTAATCCTAGCTGTTAATGATGAGTATGGAACACTCACAATTGTGAAACAGGTTCTGTGAATTAGATTAACTACTAATAAAAATATAATTAGGAATGTTCCTTCAAAGGGTGGAACCCATAATAAAAGAATAAATGATAAAGCAAGCGGTATAGAGCCATAATGGATATAGGGCCTATAGCTCCCCATCCTAGATCTAGTTCGTTCAGCTAAAAAACCCATAAATGGATCTGTAAATGCATCCCACATAATACCCAGGCCATATATAAGTCCAGCAGCGAAAGGTGAAATACCAACAATATCAGTATAAAAATAAAGTAAATATAAACTAACGCCACTCCAGTACAAACAGATTGCATAGTCACCTACTCCATAAGCAGCACGTATCCTATTACTAACAGACTCTGTCATATATTAATTTTTTGATAATTTATTTATCTAATGTATAGGAAAAAGGAATGTATTGCATACAAAAATATGTGAAACTATTTGAATGGATTATAGAGAAGGAATTGCTAAAAAAGACGGTGTAGAAATTATGTATCGTGATTATGGAGTTGAGGGCTCAGAGCCAATTCTTATGGTTCATGGTTTAGGTGCACAACTTGTTCATTGGGCTCCTCACCTTATAGAATTTTTAGTTAACAATAACTATAGACCTATTACTTTTGACAATAGAGATTCGGGTTTATCCTCAAGATTCAAAGAGAAACCATCGCTGCAGCTGGGCTACCTTCGTTACTTTTTAAGACTGCCTATTAAAACTGAATATAATTTAAATGACATGGCTAAAGATGGTATTGATGTCTTGGACCATCTTGATATTGATAATGCTCATGTTCTGGGAACATCCATGGGTGGAATGATAAGCCAGATCATTTGTGCCAAATATCCTAAAAGGGTTCGTTCTTTTACTCTAATAGCATCTACTGCTTCTGTTCCTGGACCACTAAATGGGCCTACCAAAGAAGTTAGAACTATGATGCTTGAGAGATCGCAACTAGAAAATCCTTCTATGGAAGAGGTTTATCAGCGTGAACTCAAATGGGTGGGTTTAATAGGTATGGAGAATAAAAAGGTTGATACTCCTGAATTTAGAGAAGAGACTATAAATAACTATATTAGAGTGGAAAAAATCAAAGATGGTTTTGGGTATGCTAGACAACTTTTTGCCATACTTTCATCTAAGAATAGATTAAGAAAAATACGATCTATAAAAACGAAGACTCTTATCATTCATGGTAAAAAAGACCCAGTAATTAGTGTGAAAAATTCATATCTTATGAATAAACTTATACCTAATAGTGAGCTGATTGTAATTGATAATATGCGACACCTAATTGAAGAAGAGATATTAGATCAATTCAAAGAAAAATTATTAGAGCATTTATCTCAAAGTTAGATTTAGTTTTTTGAAATTAAATTAGTGACATATTCCCCAATCGATAAACAAGATGTAACTCCAGGGCTCTCAATTCCTTGAATATTAATAAGGTTACGTATTCCATGATCTTTAGGCTCTAGAATAGAAAAGTCTTTCATTTGCTCATTTGCATTTTGTATTTTTGGTCGAATGCCAACATAGTCTGGTTGAAGTTTATCTGGATTTAAGCTTGGCCAATAGCTTTTAATAGAGCTAATGAAATTCTCCTTAAGGGACTCATCAAATGAATAATCTATATCATCAACCCAATCTATGCTCGGCCCAAACCTTATCTGACCTGACATATCAAACCCAACATGTAAGCCTGAAGTAAATTCATCTGAAACTGGATAAACTAAAGTTGAAAATGGGTGATCACCTGAATATTTAAAATAATGCCCTCTTGCATAACTTATTGGGTATATATATCTTGAATCAAGAGGCTCGATACTTTGCGCTACTACTTCAGAAGAGATTCCAGATGAATTAATCAGGAATTTAGATTTAATAGCAAATTCTTTCCCATCATTACATTGGATTTCAAAAATATTGTCTTTTTGGATTGCTTTTAAGAATGATGTATTTAATGAAACCAAGCCTCCGTTATGTTGGATATCTCCCTCTAAAGCGGTAATTAACTCAGGCACATCGATAATACCCGTTTCAGGTGAAAAAATACTCCCCTCTGTAATTAATTCAGGATGAAGTGAATTAGTTTTATCTTTTGAGCAAAGTTCTAAATTAACTCCATTAGTAATGCCTTGATCATAAATGTCTTTAAGTCTTTTTAGCTCTGAGGATTTAGAAGCAATAATATATTTACCTATTTTTTTATGATTTATATTTTTGTTTTTAGCATATTTGTACAAGAGCTTATTACCACTAATACAGAATTTTGTTTTAAGTGATGATTGCGGATAATACATGCCGGCATGAATCACACCTGAATTTCTAGATGAGATGCCCTCTCCTGATCTTAATTCTTTTTCTATTACAGCAACTGACATACCTTTTTCACTTGAGTACTTGGCTATAGACAAACCAATTACACCAGCTCCAATAATAACTAAATCAAAGATAATTAAACTCCCTTAACAAACATATTTTATTTTTGAAAAAGCTTACCCTCAACTATAGTTCCTTCAACATTGATTTGATCTATTCTTAGTGGGTCAATGGACAATGGATTCTCTGAGAGGATTGTAAAGTTTGCAAACTTCCCAGGAACTATTGATCCATAATTATCCTCAATCCCTAAAGTGTATGCTGAGTTCAAGGTAACTCCTTTGAGGGCTGTTAAAGGAGATATTCTTTGATTAGGGCCAGCCACTTCATCTGCATAATTTATTCTGTTAACTGCTGAGTGCATAAGTACTAATGGAGATGCAGGTGCCATTGGCATGTCTGAATGGAGTGATAAGACTATTCCTGCTCTATCAACATCGCCCAATCTTACCATCTGTTGAGACCTCTCATATCCAATTCCTTTTCTGCTATATAAATCGGATAGTACAGGTACATAGTATGGATTTGCACTAACTATTACGCCAAGACTTTTCATTCTTTCTATTTGATCAAATGCTGAATAGCCAAAATGAACTACAGTAGTTCTGTGATCTACCCGAGGATTGCGTTGTATATTTTCTTCTAAAACATCTAAAAGCCTATCAAGACCAGCGTCACCATTTTGATGAACATGAATTTGATATCCAGCATCCCAAAAAATTCTGAATGTATCTCTAAAAATATCATTTTCCATCAACCATGCACCTTGATGACCATCTAAATAACCATCTCTTAGAACCATGTTCTGCGAATACATGGCACCGTCAGTAAAAAGTTTGATATGTTTTGGTAGGAATTCTACTTTGCCCTGACCCCAGGATAAATGTTTGGTGGTTTCTTCTAAAAGGTTTGAGATATCGGTATGCTCGAGCATATATAAAGCGCTTGGAATATAAAGTGATCTGAAAGGAGTTTCTTTATCACCAAAAACATAATTTTTAGCTTTCTGTATTTTCTGATCATGCATTGATCCTGGATTACCAATCAGAGTAATGCCATTTTGTTGGACATATTTTTCTGTTATTTGAAGGCCGGCAATTATTGTTTGGGGGGCAGCAATATATTTCATCACTTTAGGCATTACAGCGATTAGACCTCTTTCAGCAAAATGACCTTCTTCAAAACTAGCTAGTTTTTTTTCTTCTTTGTTTAGATGGCTTAGATCTTGTTCAGTAATGCCAAATAAATTTAAAGCACTAGAGTTCATGATAAATTCATGAAATGACCTATGTATTATCAGAATTGGTCTATCTTTGGATATAAGATCTAAATCCTGCCTTGTTAGCTTGCCATGAAAATAATGATGAAATCCCCAGCTCACTAAAGGCTCCTTAGCATCACTCATGTTATTCTCAATAGCGGATAATCTCTTTAAGTAACCCTCTCTATTTCTTACTCCTGCACTTTTTTTATGAGGTATATCCCAGTCATCTATAGCAACAATTTCAGAGTTCATTGTTATGCCTGCAAGTAGCGGATGGATATGGTGTTCAATAAAACCTGGGATGATGACATTATTTTCATGGGCGGTATCTACTCTAATATCAGGAAATTCTTTAGATAATTTATCTTTTGATCCAACAGAATGAATCCTATCTCCCTTTATAAAAATAGCATCTATATCTTGATAACGATCATCTAAAGTTATTATTTCTTTAGCGACAAGGATTCTGTCTGTTGCGTTTGAAGAAAATAGATTAAGAGAAAGCAGTACTGTAATAAGTATAAAAAATTTCATCTTTTAATTCTGCCACATGAAATGACGTAAGCGAAATATCTTATTTATTCAGATATCATTAAATTAGGATTACCCTGACATTCATTAATGACTGATTCTTTCTTTCTTTTAGGATAGCCTTTCTTTGCATCTAATTTATTCACGTAATCTACACATTCATCAATATTGGCAAAAGGTGGTTCAGGAGTATTTTCACTAGATGTTTTTTCACATCCAATAATCCCAAGAATTAAAAATATTGATAAGATTTTATACATAAGTATTCATCTTTTTTAAATACTTAAGTCTTCAAGATTATAGTCTTTAAGATCCTTACGAGATTGTTCGTTCCATTCAAAAGATAATCCAGACTGTTTAAAAGGTTGATATGAATATGCTATCTCTGATGGATATTTTTGCTTTCTTGCTTCAATTGCATAACCCATTGCTCTTGATCGTCTTTCAATAACATTTTCATCAAAGACTTGGGATTCACTATGTATTCCGCCACCCTTTGTGCCCAAAACAGAGGATCTTTTATGAAATCCAAAATTAACTGTTATGCGGGGCTCAAATCCACAATTTGGAAAAGATCCATGGAGTATTTGTCGGTTACAAATTACTACATCGCCTGGATTACATACTATAGGAACAGCTCCTTCTAGGCGCTCACTTCCTGTTTCTTCTACAAGTTTTTTTATATCGATTTTTCCCTGTTTGTGTGTACCGGGCATCACCCAGACTCCATTAACAGCTGTACTTCCATATGCCTGAGCCATAAAATTAAAGCCATGTATGTCTTCATTAAAATCTTCATTATCCCAATGAGTAACTCCATCTTGATGCCATGAGACTGCAGCACCAACACCAGGTTCTTTTATAAATAAAGCTTCATTAAATGGTGCAAAATCTTTGCCATTGATTGATTCAGCTACACGTAAAATATTTGGATTAGCATAGGTTCGCAGGCATGCATCTGAAAATTGAAGAGACCCAAGCAATATTAAAGGCACTGCCATAGGAGCATCTTCTTTTGCTTCGGGCTCAAACATTTTTATTTGATGTCTTCCATTTGCAAGCTCAGTTCCACCAAGTGGATCTCCAAGAGGTTTTGACCATAATAGTGTGAGAGACTTTGACTCTGCATTCATAGCCGGTTCACCAGTTGAAGTAATTGTGCTTTCAGGACCTGTTGGAAATTTAGATCGTAATTCTTTTATATCATCTTTAATATCTTTAACTTCCTCTTCACTTAAAGCGCCTTCAAAAATATAAAAGCCATATTTTGAATATGCTTCTCGTATATTGCTTGCAAGGCTTCCATCGTTTTCAAAAGAAATGGGACCGCGATTATCTAAATTAAGTGCCTTCTTTTCCCCTTCAATTAGATAACTTTTCATTGCATCAGCATCATCGCCATAATATGCAGCGCATGCTTCTATAGATTTGGATGAGTCGATCATTAAATTTATCCTTATTTTATTTAATACCCTATAAATAGACGAATGAAAATAACTGGCAATAGCAGCGAAAGAAACAATAAAGAAAGGAATCTCCACTTAGTCATAATGGTAAATATAAAGTAAAAGGCATAAAAAATATAGCAGCTTAAATGTGCTGCACTGAAGATGTTAATTTAAAGTTATTTATTAATGGTAAAACCAATAAGTTAATTAATGAATAAATTAGTACGCTTAGTGCGATGGATATTAATGAGGTCTCAAAATAGGCATATACTCCAATACATAAGCATAAGATCAGCCTAATTATCTCTATACTTGTTATATTTTTTCCATCAAACCACATAGTTGTGCAATACATAGTAAATGTCATCATGGTGATGGTTACCCATAGCTGTAAATAATTTAAGTAGCCGGTTTGAATAAAAGCCAGAAAAATATAAGTTACAAATAGGTACTGAAAAAACGCATAGATTTTATGATTTTTGTTAATGAGAGGGTCATACTTTTTAAAAGTATTAGGATTAAAATCATCTTTATATGACTTAAATGGAAGGCTGTTTGGCGTCCAACTTGTTCTAGCAAATGGTGCGTAAAGCTTATCTTTCCAGTCTTTAGAGAACCACATTTCTTGTGCTATTTTTGCGTAAACATGAAGGTTTGCCCAGATAGGATTAAAGGTATTTAATGTGCTTCTTATCCCATATATACAAACTTCATTCTCATCTTCTATTTTGTGGGTACCAAACATCCTATCCCAAATAATAAAAACACCACCGTAGTTTTTATCAATATACTGTTCGTTCTGAGCATGATGAACCCTATGGTTTGAGGCAGTAACGAAGTAGTTTTCATACCATCCGAGCTTAGGAATATGCTCGCTGTGAACCCAAAATTGATATATAAGATTTAATGAGGCAACACTCACAAAAACATAAGAAGGTATTCCTATTAGAAACATTGGAATATAAAAAACCCAGCTAACAAATGCGCCAGTTCCTGTTTGTCTTAAAGCAGTGCTTAGATTGTAATCCTCGCTTTGATGATGGGCAGCATGAGATGCCCAAAATATTTGTCGTTCATGGCTAATACGATGAAACCAATAGTAAAAAAAATCATAGATAATAAATGCAAAAACCCAAGTAATTACTAAAGATGAATCCATTCGCCATAATGCAAACTTTGTTTCTACTATATAAAAAACATAACCTGCTGCGCCAATAATAATTAATTTATTTGCTGTTCGAAGCGTCCCCATAAATAGATTACTAATTGCATCATTTAATCTATAAGTATTCTTTTTAATTGCAATGCCATAAGCAAGCTCTATTAAAAGTGCTAAAAAGAAAAAAGGTACTGCATAAGTAATGTAATCCATAACTTATATTAACTTACTTCAGGACTATTTTTAATACAGCAGGCCTAAAAGGTATTAAGCCTGCTGGCAATGAACAAGAAGAGTTCTATTTTTTAATCAGCAAAGTCTAGTCCTTTTGCTGATTGAACTTCTCTTTTGTTAGGATTAACTGACTCTCTGAATGGCACATCAACAATCTCTGCATCAACTGGAACTCCCGGTGATTCTGAGAACTCATCAGGAAGTCTTACCAATAACTTTGTTCCTATATCTGATGAAGTCCAAGGCACCCATGCAAGAGCAATATTTGTGCTTAACTCTGGTGACCACCAAGGAGAAGTAACATATCCCATATCATTTCCATCAGTATCAGCTATTAACCAAAAATCAGGAGCATAGTCTGTTATTTCTTTTCCGCCTAAAGTAATTCCAACCATTCTCATTTTAAATGGAGGTGTGCCTTCATCAATCATGGCACGTTGTTTTTCAAGCGCTTCTTTGCCAATATAATCAGCTTTTTTGTTACGTGGTACTTGATAGGCTAAATTAACCTGGAATGGTGAAGTCTCGTGATCAAGATCTTGACCCCAAGATAAGATACCAGCAGCAATTCTTCGATGATGAGCTGGAGCTATAACCATTAGTCCAAACTCCTCTCCACCTTCAAGTACAGCATTCCATACTTTTTCAGCATTCTGATGAGCATCACGAACATAGATTTCATAACCTTTCTCTCCAGTAAATCCAGTTTGGCTAATTACTACATCAGCGCCACCAATCTGAGTTTCCATAATTCCATAATAAGGAACATCTCTAAGCTCTTCTCCAGCTAACTTAGCCATCAGATCTTCAGAAAGAGGTCCTTGGATTTGAACAGGACACACATCGATTTCATCAATGATCACATCATACTTCTTGGTGACATTAACTCCTTGTAACCAAAGTAATAAATCACTATCTGAAATAGAAAACCAAAATTCGTCATCCGTTAATCTTAATAAAACAGGGTCATTTAGAACCCCTCCTTTATCGTTACATAAAATTGCATATTTACCATTACCTGGTTCAATTTTAGTTGCATCACGAGTAATAACATAATCAGTAAAAGCCTCTGCATCAGGCCCCTTTACTCGTATCTGTCTCTCAACAGCAACATTCCACATAGTTACTCTATTCACCAATGCTTCATATTCAACCATTGCACCCCCATCTTCAGGTTTTACATAGCCCCTGGGATGATAAATGCGGTTATAAACAGTTGCTCTCCAACAACCTGCTTCATGCGAAAGATGCCAAAAAGGCGACTTTCTTACTCGTGTTGAAATCAACATTTGAACAGGCGTTCGACCGCTTTGTCTAAGATTATAAGGTACTACGCGATCGCTCTGATCAACACTAGGGTGATTTGGATTTGTCATATTAAGTTCCCCCCGAAATTTAAAGTTATGACTGCTTAATGTATATATTTTACATAAGCATTTTTAATAAATTTACGCCCTTTTTTTGATTTTGTAAATCAAAATTTAACGGGTTTAAAGAAAATTATTTTGGTAGTTTTTTTGCTTAAATTAAACTATTAATTAAGTTTATATTTAACTTCTAACAAATTGAAAGAGAAGGTGTTTATAGCATCATAAAATTAATAAATATAAATTATCCAGGTTGAGTAATATATATATTAAAAATTATATTCAATTAACTATAGTTAGTTCTTCAAGAATATTATCTGCCCTTTCTAACTTTTCTAGAGTCCA
>Ga0115563_1002220_pt1 | contig 14450 bp, 10 predicted proteins | sample COGITO_mtgs_1105_2_FD_87198 | JGI IMG/M metagenome (GOLD analysis project Ga0115563, IMG submission 87198) | Pelagic marine microbial communities from North Sea - COGITO_mtgs_110519 | ecosystem: Environmental > Aquatic > Marine > Epipelagic | place: Germany:Helgoland, sampling site Kabeltonne...
GGATACATAACCAGAAAATTCTTGCCCAAGGGTTAGGGGAGTAGCATCCATTAAATGGGTGCGGCCTATTTTTACAACCGATTTAAAAGCCTCTGCTTTTGAATCTAAAGCATTTCTGAGTTTAGTGACCCCAGGAATGGTTAAATCAATAATTTTTTTGTAGGCAGCAATATGCATACCCGTCGGAAAGGTGTCGTTTGAGGATTGTGATTTATTTACATCATCGTTTGGAGCTAGTGTTTTGTCTCCTTCTCCTAAAGTATTTCCCGCAAGAACATGAGCACGGTTAGCAATAACTTCATTAACATTCATATTGCTTTGAGTTCCAGATCCTGTTTGCCAAATAACCAATGGGAATTGATCATCTAATTTCCCTTCTAAAATTTCATCACAAACCTGAGCGATTAAATCTCTTTTAGTAATATCTAGAACACCTAGTTCATGGTTAGTAAAAGCAGCTGATTTTTTTAAATAAGCAAACCCTTGAATAATTTCAATAGGCATAGATCCTGAAGAGCCTATTTTGAAGTTCGAACGTGAACGTTCTGTTTGTGCTCCCCAATATACACCTGCGGGTACTTTAACTTCGCCAAGAGTGTCTTTTTCTATACGGTATTCCATTGTTTTACTTCCCTTTAAATTATTCTATACAAAAATACTTAATTTTTATTTTAGGGCAATGCTATGTTGTGTAGGATTAGATTTTAAATAGATTAAAAAAATAAATAGATAACTGGGTTTAGAGTTATAAAAAACTTAATTTTGTTGGAAATTTTATTTTCATGTTCGAATTCGATCAATATTTAGGTTTTCTTTCTTTTTTAACCATCTTAACTATTGGGTTTTGGTTGATGATTTTTCTACTCACATTTGTTATTCCTTATTGGTTAACAGGTGCTTTTTTTGAGTGGTTAAAAGAGCTTAAAGAAGCAAAAAAGTCCAAATTACAAGAATAAATAAGTTCTTTATAATAAACCTTAAGTGGTTTTTCAAATAAAAAAATCCTCAAAATTGAATATTTTGAGGATTTTTTATGATATCTATTAAAATTTAGAAATCAAAATTTTCACCATCCCCGCCGCCATCACCTTGACTGTTCCTTGAAGCTCTTCTTCTTTTAGCTGCTTTACTTTCATTAATTTTATATGTAAACGTTAACACATAGCTAGGCTGTCTCCATTGAAATTCAGAATATGAAGTAAAGTTCTCACTCCTTGTAGTACTCTTTCTTCTGCTTGAGTTTAGTAAATCACTAGCTCTTAGAGAAAGGGTACCCTTTTTGTTTAATATACTTTTGTTTACAGCTCCAGAAAGAGTAAACACGCCCTTAGACTCCGTTTGAGCATTGGCACGTGGGCCAAAGTAAAAACCACGTAATTGGGTGTCAAATCCACCAGGGAGTTTTACACTGGCATTTATCCTACTGAACCAACTGATGATCTCTGCATCAAAACTTTTCCCAAGGTAGTCACCAATTGTTTGTGAATTGAAAACATTAAAATTCCCACTTAGTCTCACTTTTCTAGAAGGCGTGTAGGTTAGCGTAAATTCAGTACCAACTCGATTATTTTCAGACAAATTCACAGAAATAGATCTTAATGCAGGGACTAATGTAGTTGATCCTTGAGCTGTTGTTACTTCAACTAATTCACCTGTTTCTTCAGTAATTCGTTCTATGTTTTGAGTAGATTTTTGATAATAAACAGAACCGTTAAACGTAAGCTTTTCCCAACGTTTTAAATAACCTAAATCGAAGGTGCTCGAATAGGATGGGTCTAAATCAGGATTTCCTTGTCTAAAAAAAGTAACACTTGATCTGGAAGGAAATGGATTTAATGACCAACCTCTTGGTCGTCTAATACGTCTGCTAAACCCTAGGGTTACGTTTTCCTTTTCATTCATTTCGTAGGATAAGTTAATCGTAGGAAACCAATCAGCATAGTTTTTTTTAACTTTAGTGTTGGTTGTTCTTTGATCTATAATGATGTTAGAATGTTCCATTCTTAAACCAAACAAATAAGAGAACTTATCTATTTTCTTTCCAAACTGAGTATATGCTGCATTTACATTTTCTGTATACGCTAAGAAGTTTGAAAGGTCGGTATTAGGGACAAATACATTGTTATCCTGAATGGCTACATTATAGTCTGTTTCTTGTGTTTTAAAGTTACCTCTATATCCAAGTTCAAATTGAGTATTTTCATCGATTGGCCACACATAATCAGCTTGATATAATATTCTTATTTGAGATTCTGCTGTAAATACCTCTTCGGGAATTGCAGTGATAATATCCGAATCTTCATCTTCTACACTGCTTTCGTATTGAAATTCAGCAACAAGTTCATGTCCTTTATTATCAAATTTTTTGGTGAAGTTTAAAGTAAATTGTTTGGTTTCGTCCAATTCAATTTCATCTTCTATTCTTTCTGTATATAAAGTAGAAATAGGAGTAATGGATTCTATGTTGGTTGATGACAAACTATTTCGGTCACTTTTTCGGTAAAAACCCGAAACGGTAAGTGAAGTTTGTTCATCAAAAATATATTCAAGTCCAATGTTTGTAAAAAAGTTTTTGCGATTTCTAGTATAGTTCCGTCTTTCGTTTGAAAAATTACCAGCTTGAGCTCCTAAATATTCGCTATTGAATACACCGCCACCTTCAGACTCGGAGTCTCCTACTGTTGTTGTTGTAAATATATTTACCTTTTCAGTTCTCCAATTCAAAGAGGCGCTCCCTCTAAAGTTTTTAGGAACTCCAGTATTTGCAACTATAGAACCGTTGAAGCCATCTAAAGTGTTTTTCTTTAAAATGATATTCAAAATTCCAGCAGTTCCAGCTGCATCGTATCGAGCTGATGGAGAAGTTACAACTTCAACTTTTTCTATAGATTCTGCCGGAATTTGACGTAAACCCTCTGGCCCAGAGAGTCCTACAAGCCCAGAGGGCTTTCCATTTATCAATATACGAACATTGTCATTACCTCTAAGAGAAACAACTCCTTCAACATCTACAGAGACCGAGGGTACATTATCTAAAACATCGGATACACTTCCACCACGAACTGTGATGTCTTTCCCAACATTATAAATGCGTTTATCTAGTCTAATCTCGACAGTAGTTAACTCACCAACCAATTCAACTTCATCAAGACTAGAAGCATCTATTTCTAGGTTAATAGTGGCTAAATCTGTGTTTGATCGAACCATAACTCCTTCTTGAGTTATTGTTTTAAATGAAATATATTCTGTACTGATGTTATATTTACCTGGAAAAACTTCAATTGAAAATTTCCCATCTTCGTTAGTTATTCCTCCTTGGAGCATTTTTGGACGAAGTTCATTTCTAAAAGTGATGGTTGCGTACTCAAGCGGTTGCTGAGTTTCTTGGTCAACAACGGTTCCTGTTACTGTAAGCTTTTGAAAACTTTGAGGGCGTTGTGAAAAAATTATGGTACTCGATAAGAGACAAAAACTCAGAAGAATGAGTTTAGAAAAATAAAATAATGATTTCATTAACAGTTTTTTAATTTTAGACTATAAATAATTAGTATAGTTTAATGAGATTTTAGAAACCTTATTAAATTATCCATTTGACGTCCAATGACTGCATTTGTTACAGATTTAATGATAGGTCTTTGTATCAGTTTTGGATTTTCAATTAAAACAGCTATTAACTGACTGTCTGTCATTTTTTGATCCATAAAATTCTCTTTCCAAATCGACTCGTTTTTACGCACTAATTCCATAGGGTTAATTTTCAATAATTGAATAAGGTCCTTCAATTCAGAAATTGATAGTGGAGTCTTCAAATACTCAACAATTTCAACATCATATCCTTTAGTTTCTATGTATTCTAATGCTTCTCTTGATTTACGACAGCCGTTGTTGTGGTAAATAGTCAGTTTCATTTTTTGCTTTTATTGTTTAATATAGGCACCTAATTCCTTATTTAATTGTTCTGGGCTTTGAAAATGTATGGAATGGATTCCGAATTTTCTGGCTGCTTCAATGTTTCTTAAATTATCATCTATAAAAAGAGATTCTCCAGCTTTAAGATTAAATTTACTCAACGTAAGTTCATATATTTCTGGGAAGGGTTTTCTGGTTTTTTCCTCTCCAGAGACAAGAATACCTTCGAACCATTGTAGAAAACTGAATTTTGCAATTGCCTTAGGGAAGGTTTCATGACTCCAGTTTGTTAAGGCAACTACTTTGTAATTAGGATCATCTGATAATTCTTTAAGGATATCAACAGTTCCTTGAATTTGATCCCCAAGCATATCGTCCCAACGCCCATAAAACATTCGAATTTCTTTTTCATATTCAGGAAATAATGCTACGCGCTCTTCAGTGGCTTTTGCCATAGGGTATCCTGCATCTTGGTTTTCATTCCAATCCTGAGTGCAAATTTTAGTATAAAAGTGGATCATCTTTTCAGAATCATTATTAAATACATCTTTATACACTTTGTCCGGGTTCCAATCTATTAGAACACCACCCAGATCGAAAATTACATTTTTAATATTCAGATTTGGTTTCATGTTTTATTTTAAGATTTATATTTAGTCGTTTTGCCCCATCATCATCAGGTAGGCTTTTAAAAACGGATCTATGCCACCATTAAGGACTTCATCAACATTACCCGTTTCATGTTGTGTTCGCACGTCTTTGGCTAATTTATAGGGGTGTAACACATAATTACGTATTTGAGATCCCCATTCTATTTTCTTTTTAGAAGCTTCAATTTCCTGTCTAGCCGAAAGTTTTTTTTGGAGCTCAATTTCATACAATTGAGATTTCAAGAGCTGCATAGCTTTTGATTTATTGTCAAGTTGAGATCGTGTTTCAGAGTTTTCAACTACAATTCCAGAAGGTTCGTGGCTTAAACGAACTGCTGTTTCAACTTTATTTACATTTTGTCCTCCAGCACCACTAGATCTCATGGTTTCCCATGAAATATGAGCAGGGTTGATTTTTATTTCAATACTTTCATCAACCAAAGGGTATACGTATACAGAAGCAAATGAGGTATGTCTTTTTGCATTACTATCAAAGGGTGAAATTCGCACCAATCGATGAACTCCATTTTCACCTTTTAACCATCCAAAAGCAAAATCACCTTCAATTTCTAGGGTTACAGTTTTGATTCCAACAACATCGCCTGCCTGATGATTTAATTCTTTAATTTTGAATCCTTGTTTTTCTGACCACATTAAATACATCCGCATCAGCATCTCTGCCCAATCGCAACTTTCTGTACCGCCCGCACCAGCGGTTATTTGAATAACAGTACTCAAAGAATCTCCTTCGTCAGAAAGCATGTTTCGGAATTCAACATCTTCGAGATCACTCAAGATTGTTTCGTAATGAGTCATAACTTCCTTTTCAGAAACATCATCCGTCTTAAAAAAATCAAGGAGTACTTCGAGGTCTTCGTTTTTTTGAATTAAGTTGTCGTAATCGCTAACCCACTTTTTAAGAGTCCGAAGTGTTTTCATATGGGCTTCAGCCTTAGCAGGGTTGTTCCAGAAGTCAGGATCAAGAGTAACTTCTTCTTGGTTACGTATTTCTAATTGTTTGGCATCAACGTCAAAGATATCTTCTTAATGCACCAAGGCGCTCCAAAAGACTTTTCTGTTGATCTGTAGTTAACATATTTATTTTTATGTAAAAGTATAATTAAACTTCAATTTACTCTTTTATTAGCATTATTTTTTTAGCTTAGATTCAAAACTTTTTAAGATGAAAACTATTTTTAAATATTCCCTAATCTTATTGATTACTTGTTCTTTTACGACGCAAGCTCAGCGCTCTAAAAGTAAGATAGTTAATTCAAAACAAACCAAGCAAAATATTTTGGATGCGCAAGCGGATGCATATCAAGGTTTTTTTGATTTTTACTACGAAAGTAATTCAGGTAAAGTTTTTTTAAAGGTTAATAAAAAAACTCAAATTGACACCGAATTTTTATATGTCAATAGTCTTAGTGCAGGAATCGGTAGCAATGATATTGGCTTAGACCGAGGTCAACTAGGTGATGAACGCGTAGTGTATTTTAGTAAAGCAGGAAAAAAATTATTATTAATTCAGCCTAATTTAAAGTATCGAGCCTCAACACAGAATACATTAGAGAAACAATCTGTTAAAGAAGCTTTTGCCGAATCTGTTTTATTTGGTTTTCCTATAGAAGAGTCTCACCTTAATCATTATTTGATTGAACTAACCCCTTTTTTAATGCAAGACACGCATGGTGTAGCTCAACGTTTAAAACGATCAAAACAAGGTAGTTTTAAATTAGACAAAACGCGTTCTGCTATTTCACTAGAAAGAACCAAAGCATTTCCTAAAAACATTGAATTTGATGTTCTTTTGACTTTTGGAGGACAAGCTGAAGGAGGTTGGATCCGCTCCGTTACTCCTTCTCCAAATAGCATAAGTGTTAAGCAACATCATTCTTTTATTGCCTTACCTGAAATTGCTTTTACACCAAGAAAATTTGATCCTAGAAGTGGTGCAATTCCTTTTTCTTACTATGATTATTCTACCCCGGTAGAAACTGCTACACGTAAAGTATTTGCTCTGCGTCATCGTTTAGAAAAAATAGACCCTAATGCTGCCCAAAGTAGAGCAAAAGAGCCAATTATATATTATTTAGACAACGGAACCCCAGAACCGGTTCGCTCAGCACTACTTGAAGGTGGTAGCTGGTGGAATCAGGCCTTTGAAGCAGCTGGATTTATAGATGCCTTTCAAATAAAAATGTTGCCAGATGATGCAGACCCTCTGGATGTTCGATATAATGTCATTCAATGGGTACATAGATCAACTCGAGGTTGGAGTTATGGTTCTAGCGTAGTTGACCCTCGATCAGGTGAAATACTTAAAGGCCATGTTAGCTTAGGAAGTTTACGAATTCGTCAAGATTTTATGATTGCTCAAGGATTAACAAAAGACCCTTATGCTAATGACATTATGGATGAGTCTAAAATGTCTGCTTTAGCAATTGCAAGAATTCGACAGCTTTCTGCTCACGAAATAGGTCATACTCTTGGTTTTGCACATAATTTTGCTGCAAGCACAAATCAAAGAGCCTCGGTAATGGATTATCCTCATCCAACCCTTGATATTGTAGATGGAGAAATCTCTTTTGAAAATGCATATGCAGTAGGAATAGGAGTTTGGGACAAAACATCTGTTCGCTACTCATATAGTGATTTTCCAGAGAATACAAACGAATCTGCTGCACTCAATAATATTTTAGAAGAAAGTATACTCAAGGGAAATCGATTTATATCTGATCAAGATGCTCGCCCAATTGGCGGTGCTCATCCTTATGCTCATTTGTGGGACAACGGTTCAAGTGCAATCGAAGAATACGAACACCTTCTTAAAGTACGATCCATTGCTTTAAATAATTTTTCAGAGGATCAACTCAGAAAAGGAGAGCCCTATTCTATGCTTAATGATCGTTTAGTTCCAATGTATTTTCTTCATCGTTATCAAGCAGAAGCAATTGTAAAATTAATTGGCGGGGTTGATTATTCATATGGAGTCAAAGGCCCTATCGCTTTTGAAATAAAGGTGGTTGATAATCTCACACAACGAGCGGCTCTAAAAGCTATGATAAACTCATTAGCTCCAGAAACATTAGCAATTCCAAAACAATTATTAAAACAACTTCCCCCTACGGCCTATGGCTACGGATCTAGCCGTGAAAGTTTTGGGTCTCAAACTGGAAGAGTTTTTGATGTTTTGGGAGCTCCATCTTCTTTAGGAAAAGGAATTATTCAGATGATCCTCCATCCACAACGTATTTCACGATTGATCCAGCAAAATGTTTTGGATTCAAATCAATTGTCTTTTGATCAATTAGCTAATCAACTAACCCAAGTGATTTTTAAAAATAAACATAAGGATTCCTATTTTAAAGCAATTCAAGTACAGCTCAAAGAAGTTTATTTGAACGCCTTATTTGATCTTCATGCGAATGCTAAAACAACAGCATCTGTCAAAGCAATTAGTTTTAGTATAATTGAGGAAATCGAAACAATAATAAAGAATAATAAATCAATGCTTAATGGTTCATATTATTTAAATAAAATCAATCGATTTGTAGATAATCCTGAGGCTTATGAAGTTTTACAAACTCCTGTTCTTCCTGATGGATCACCAATAGGTATGGATACTTTTTGTAGCCAACCTAGTTTTCAGTTACAATAATAATTTAACTCTATATCTTAAGAAATCTTGGAAGTAAATTTAATAAGCGATACCATTACCTTGCCTTCTCCAGGTATGTTAGATGCTATGAAAAACGCAAAAGTTGGAGATGATGTTTTTAAAGAAGACCCTTCCGTTAATTTATTAGAAGAAAAAGTAGCTCATTTATTTGGAAAAGAAGCTGCATTGTTTTTTCCTTCAGGGACAATGGCAAATCAAACGGCCATTAAACTTCATACAAACCCTGGGGAACAATTAATTTGTGATCATTATGCGCATGTTTTTAATTATGAAGGAGGTGGAGTTAGTTTCAATAGTGGCGTTTCCTGTGCTTTAATTGAAGGTGAAAGAGGACGAATTACCGCTTCTCAAGTTGCTTCAAAAATTAACCCACCAGATTTTTATCATTCTCCTTTGTCAACCTTAGTATGCATAGAAAACACAACGAATAAAGGGGGAGGAGCATTTTATGATCTCAAAGAACTTGAAAAGATTCGTTTGGTTTGTGATGAACATAATTTGGGGTTTCATTTAGACGGAGCAAGAATATGGAATGCTTTAGTTGCTTCTGGTCAAGATCCCAAAAGCTATGGAAATCTTTTTGACACTCTTTCGGTTTGCTTCAGTAAAGGCTTGGGAGCACCAGTTGGTTCTGCGCTTATTGGAAGTAAAAAAGACATAAGTAATGCACTAAGAATTCGTAAAGTACTAGGTGGTGGAATGCGTCAAGCAGGTTTTTTAGCAGCTGCAGCATCTTATGCAATAGATAATCAGTGGGATTCTTTAACTGAAGATCACAGAAAAGCAAAAGAGTTAAAAGATGTTTTAGACACCTTATCTTTTATAAGAAAAGTTGAACCCGTAGACACCAACATTGTCATTTTTACTTTGTCTGATGGAGTAGATGAATCTAATTTCAACAACAAACTTGAAGAAAAAAAGATTCGTTTTATTTCAATGGGACAAGGAAAATTAAGATTGGTAACCCATCGAGATTATTCTCAAGCTCAACACGAATATGTATTTGACATATTGAAAACCCTTAAATTTTAATTTTGAAAAGATTTACTTGAAATTATTCAAGTAGAAGTTCCCTAATACTGATTTTTGGTGTTATTTTCGCCCAATCTTGTGAAACAAAAATGAAGACATTGCCTATGAAAGATCTAGTCCCTCCTAAAGCCGATCAAAGGCCTTATCAACATAAAATTCATAACGATATTAGAGTAGATGAATATTTCTGGTTAAAAGAGAAAGCAAACCCAGAAGTAATCGATTATTTGGAAAGAGAAAACGATTATTATTTAAAGTCTACAGCACATACAATTGACTTTCAAGAGGACCTATTTGAAGAAATGAAAGCCAGAATAAAAGAAGATGATAGTTCTGTGCCTTATTTTTACAATGGGTATTGGTACATAAGTCGTTTTGAGAGTGGGAAAGAATACTCTATATATATCCGAAAAAAAGCATCATTGGATGCCGAAGAAGAAGTTATATTCGATTGTAATGAAATGGCTGAAGGGCACCAATACTTTCGTTTAGTTGGAATCACAATTAGCCCGGACAATACTAAAGCGGCATTTTCAATTGACACCATTTCTAGAAGACTTTACACGACAAAGGTTAAAAATTTAATCACCGGTAAATACCTTTCTACTTCGATCAAAAACACAACTGGAGGGGTTGTTTGGGCAAGAGATAATAAAACATTATTCTACACGAAAAAAGACACAGAAACCTTGCGCTCTCAGGCGATCTTCAAGCATAATATAATTTCTAATCGAAGCGAACTAGTTTACGAAGAAAAAGATGATACTTTTTCTGTTTACGTAATGGATTCAAAGTCTGAAGATTATATTTTTATATCATCGTACAGTTCACTCACAACAGAATTTCAGTACATAAAGTCGAATGAGCCTTCTGATAAGTTTAAATACATTCAAAAAAGACAACGCGGTTTAGAATATAGTATTTCACATTTTGGAGATTATTTCTATATTTTCACTAATGCAGATGATGCTTTGAATTATAAAATAATGCGAACTCCTGTTTCGAGTACAGAACGCTCAAATTGGGTGGATTTTGTTCCTCACAGGCCTTCCGTTCTTTTAGAAGACTTGGATATTTTCAGAGACTATATGGTTTTAACTGAAAGAGAAAATGGTCTTTCAAGGATTAGAATTCAGTCTTGGGACGGCTCAAAAGATGCATATTTACCAATTTTAGGTGAAACTTACACCCTGTATACTTCTACCAATTTGGACTTCAACACTTCTAAATTAAGATATGCTTTTAATTCATTGACTAATCCTTCATCTGTTTTGGAATATGATATGGAAACCGGTGATATAATTACATTAAAAGAACAAGAAGTTTTAGGCAGTTTTGATAAAAGCGATTATATTTCTAAACGTTTGTGGGCTAGCGCTTCAGATGGTGTTAAAGTTCCAATATCTATTGTTCGTCACAAAGACACGCAACTCAATTCAGAAACTCCAATCCTTCAATATGCATATGGATCTTATGGATCCACAATTGATCCAAATTTTTCAACAACTCGATTGAGTTTATTGAATAGAGGCTTTGCTTTTGCAATAGCTCACGTTCGTGGTGGAGAATATATGGGGCGAAATTGGTATGAAGATGGTAAGCTTTTTAATAAAAAGAACACCTTTTCAGACTTCATAAGTTGTTCTAAGTTCTTGATTGAACAAGGATATACATCTTTAGATCACCTGTATGCATATGGAGGTTCTGCTGGTGGATTATTGATGGGGGTTATTTTGAATGATGCTCCAGAGATTTATAATGGTGTTATTTCAGCTGTTCCCTTTGTCGATGTAATGACTACAATGCTCGACGAAACTATTCCTCTCACTACATCTGAATATGATGAATGGGGAAATCCAAATGATAAGGATTACTATTCGTATATGAAATCCTATTCCCCTTATGATAATGTAAAAGCTCAAGATTATCCTAATCTTTTGGTTACTTCTGGATTTCATGATTCTCAGGTTCAATATTGGGAGCCTGCTAAATGGGTTGCTAGGCTAAGGGAGTTGAAAACAAACAAAAAACAGCTGTATTTAAATACCGACATGGAGGCTGGTCATGGCGGTGCTTCTGGGAGGTTTGATGCACTAAAAGAAACTGCTAAAAAATATTCATTTTTACTAGAGTTAGAAAATCATAAGAAGTGATATTTTTTATTTAAATTTGTTTTTTTTACTCAAAGTTCCCATATGAAAAGCAAGATCTTATCTTCAAATAGTATCCTTAGCCTTATTGGCAATACCCCTTTGATTAGGTTAAATAAAATGACAAAAAGTTTCCCTGGAAATTATTATGCTAAATGGGAGGCTTCAAATCCAGGGCATTCTAATAAAGATAGAATAGCTTTATTCATTATAGAAGAGGCAGAAAGAAAAGGTATACTTCATAAAGATAGCGTCATTATAGAAACTACTTCTGGTAACACTGGTTTTAGTTTGGCTATGGTTTCTTTGATTAAAGGATATAAGTGTATTTTGGCAGTTAGTTCAAAATCATCAACTGATAAAATAGATATGCTGCGAGTAATGGGAGCAAAAGTATTTGTTTGCCCTGCAAACGTTAAACCAGATGATCCGCGATCATACTACCAAGTTGCAAAGCGTTTGCATAAAGAAACAGCAAATTCGATCTATATAAACCAGTATTTTAATAAATTGAACTCTCAAGCACATTATGAAACAACAGGTCCAGAAATTTGGGAGCAATCCAATGCAGAAATAACACATCTAGTTGCATGTAGTGGAACTGGGGGAACAATATCAGGATGTGGTCGCTTTTTGAAAGAAAAAAATCCTAATATTAAAATTATTGGTGTTGATGCATTTGGTTCAGTATTAAAGAAATTTCATGAAACCCAAGAATTGGATGTAAACGAAATATATCCTTATCGTATTGAAGGTTTGGGTAAAAATATTATTCCTTCGTCTACTGATTTTGCAGTTATTGATTACTTTGAAAAAGTTTCAGATGAAGAAAGTGCCCATACTGCAAGAAAAATTAGCTTAAAGGAAGGTATATTTGCAGGGTATACTAGTGGAGCAGCTCTTCAAGCTGTAATACAGCTACAACAAACAGGTGTTTTTAACGAAAATAGTAATGTGGTAATTATTTTTCCTGACCATGGTTCAAGATACATGAGTAAAATATATAGTGATAAGTGGATGCGGGATCAAGGTTTTTTTGACAGTAGTCATATCCAAGACTCCAAAAAAGTTGAATATATTCAATAACTATATTTATACATATTAAAATGGTAAATGATTTATTTGATAGAATACTATTAAACAAAGGCCCTCTCGGTAAGTGGGCTTCTGTAGCAGAAGGTTATTTTGTGTTTCCAAAGCTAGAAGGCCCTATTTCTAATAGAATGAAATTCCAAGGAAAAGAAGTAATAACCTGGAGTGTAAATGATTATTTGGGACTTGCTAATCATCCTGAGGTTCGTAAGGTAGATACAGAAGCGGCAAAGGAGTTTGGTTCAGCACACCCTATGGGTGCAAGAATGATGTCAGGTCATACAGACTTACATGAAAAATTAGAGCAAGAATTAGCTTCTTTTGTAAATAAGGAGGCTTCTTATGTATTAAATTTTGGTTATCAAGGTATCTTATCTACCATCGACACCTTAGTTTCTAAAAATGATATAATAGTTTACGATGTAGATGCTCATGCCTGTATAATAGATGGTGTTCGTTTGCATCCAGGAAAAAGGTTTACATACAAACATAACGATATTGAAAGTTTAAAGAAAAACCTTGATCGTGCCACAAAAATGGCAGAAAAAACTGGCGGAGGAATTTTAGTGATTTCTGAAGGTGTTTTTGGAATGCGTGGGGAACAAGGTCGTTTAAAAGAAATAGCAGCTATTAAATCTGAGTATAATTTCCGTTTTCTAGTCGATGATGCTCATGGATTCGGAACTCTTGGAGCAACAGGTGCAGGAGCAGGTGAGGAGCAAGGTATTCAAGATGAAATTGATGTCTATTTTGCAACCTTCGCAAAGTCAATGGCTTCTACAGGTGCATTCATAGCGGCGGATAAAGAAATTATAGACTTTATGAAGTACAATATGCGATCTCAAATGTTTGCCAAATCATTACAATCAGTTTTGGTTGCTGGAGCTTTAAAGCGTTTGGATATGTTACGTTCACGACCTGAACTTAAAGAAAAACTTTGGCAAAATGTTAATGCACTTCAATCGGGACTAAAAAAACGAGGTTTTGATATTGGTTCAACACAAAGTTGTGTTACACCAGTATACCTTATGGGAAGTATTCCTGAGGCCATGGTTTTGGTGAAAGATTTAAGAGAAAATCACAGTATTTTTTGTTCTATTGTAGTTTATCCTGTAATTCCAAAGGGAATTATTCTACTTAGATTAATACCGACTACTACCCACACACTCGAAGATGTAACCCTTACTTTAGATGCATTTGATGTAATTAGAGAGCGTTTAGAAGGTGGGATTTATAAACGAATGTCAGCTGGTATTGTAGCTTCTTAAGTTTTTCGATAATTTAGAAAAAATTCGTATTATTAAATTAAAAAAACAGTATTGATTAATCCAGAAGGCTTTTACTTTTATATTGAGATATTGCTAGTCGTCGTTAAGCATAACGGGCATAACAAGCATGGTAATTTGTTCCCCTTCATCTGTCCCATCAATCGGTGTAATTATACCTGCTCTGTTTGGCAAAGACATAGCTAAGGAAACTTCATCAACAGTCAAGTTGTTAAGCATTTCAATGATGAACCTGGAGTTAAAACCAATTTGTAGATCATCACCCTGATACTGACAATTTAAACGCTCTTCAGCCTTATTACTGAAATCAAAATCCTCTGCCGAGATATTTAATTCAGCTCCAGCTATTTTTAAACGTATTTGGTGCGTGGTTTTGTTTGAGAAAATACTAACGCGGCGTAATGAATTTAAAAAAGGCTCTCTAGAGATGGTCATTACATTCGGATTTTCTTTAGGGATAACCGCTTCATAATTAGGATATTTTCCCTCAATTAGTCGACAACTTAAGGTTGTACTTCCAAAAGTAAACTGAGCATTGGTGTCATTATATTCAATGCTTATAATTTCTTCACTTCCCTGGGCTATTCCTTTGAGAATTTGAAGTGCTTTTTTAGGCATTATAAATTCAGCTGTACTGTCAGCTTTTAAA
>Ga0115563_1002233_pt1 | contig 14393 bp, 9 predicted proteins | sample COGITO_mtgs_1105_2_FD_87198 | JGI IMG/M metagenome (GOLD analysis project Ga0115563, IMG submission 87198) | Pelagic marine microbial communities from North Sea - COGITO_mtgs_110519 | ecosystem: Environmental > Aquatic > Marine > Epipelagic | place: Germany:Helgoland, sampling site Kabeltonne...
AATAGCTGCTATAAGTACACAAGCTGGTAAAAATATAGTTGGACTTAATACTTGAAGCCCATAATAAACCATCGCTGGAATAATACCGCTAACAAGCCAAGTGCCTGAAGTGCTCCCACTAAAAATAAAATCATAATAGGAATAGAAACGCTTTTAATATTTTTATAAATTTCAAGTAACATTATCTTTAATGTGACTTTATTAAAAAAGCCTATTAAAGCTGCAATTCCTCCCGCAATTAGTAATATAAATTGATTGGTATATCCTCCTAGCCATTCTTGATCTTTTACAAAGAAAATATTATAAGCGAGCATTGCCATTAATAAAATAACAGGAACTAAAGCCTCCTTGATGTTTAGTTCTTTATTTTCAATACTGTTTTGATCTTCAATTTCTATTTCGGAGCTATTTTTTTTTTCCTGCATTGTTTGTTTTTTGTTTTTGTAATGTTACGATATTGCTCAGAAGTTTGCAAATGAGAAATGTTTTAAGAAAAATTATTTAGCGATTCTTAGCATATTATATCGATACCTTAATTTTTATTCAATTTTAACCATTATATAATCTTGATTTATAAAATAATTAATTAGCGGTTAGTATTTTATATAAAAAAACACAGCATTATTTAGTTATATTTATTAATTTTGTTTAAAACTAAAATGAAAACTAAAATGAAAATTAAAAAATTATTTTTTCTTGCCACACTATTAATAAGTGTCGGTATTTATGCGCAAGCAGACCGCACTCCTTCGGAGGTAATTACAGGAACTTTTATTGGCAAAACAGCACCTTTAAGAGATTATCCAATTCACAATCCTAATATTTACAGTTCAAGTGAGATCACAATAGTTCCTCAACAAGTTAACGTAGTTCAGGAAGAAAATAGCACATCATCTGTAACTATTATTCCTAATTTGCAAACGGTACCGGGAGGAATTACAGCTTTGCCAATACTTCAAAATTTTCAAGGAGCAAATCAAGGTCAATCAGGTTATTTACCTCCAGATCCAACAGGTGCTGTTGGTCCAAATCATTATGTACATTCTGTAAACTCCATCGTTAAGATTTTTAATAAAACAGGTGACTTACTTTATGGTCCTGTAAATCTTAGTTCTTTTTTAGGAATTTCATCTAATAATGGAGATCCTATAGTGATGTATGATCAATTGGCAGATAGATGGTTTGTTAGTGAGTTTGGGTCTTTAGGATCTGATCTTGGTCTGGCTATTGGTGTTTCTGAAACCAATGACCCAACAGGAGCTTATAATGTTTATCAATTTGACATGGGATCATTTCCAGACTATCCTCATTATGGATTATGGCATGATGGTTATTACGGAACGGCAAATTATTCTAATTTAAATAAAACAGCTGCATATGTAATGGAAAGAGATGTAATGTTGGCTGGTGGTTCAAACCCTAAAGTAGTTTTATTTGATTTGCCAGGTGTTATTTCTAATCCTTTAAATGTAAAAAGTGCAGAGCCTGCTCATTTATTAGGTACAGAAGTAAATACAGATTTACCAGGATATATTACCTATTTACAGGATGATGCCTGGGCTGCAGGTATAACATTTGATCATATAAAAGTGTGGGAAATAGATATGAACTGGAATGTGCCAGAAAATTCAACAATTTCAGATCCTTTGGAATTACCAACTGATCCATTTGATGCTGGAGAGGTATTTGGAAATGGAAATGGGGCAATTTTTCAACCAAACACAAGTCAACGACTTTCTGGTCATGGAGGAATAGTATCCTTTGCAGCTAATTACAGAGCTTTTGAGGATCATAACTCTTGGCTAATTACATTTAATACTTTTATTGATGCAAATGAAACTGGTGGTATTAGATGGATAGAATTAAGAAACGATGCTGTTAATCCTTGGGAAATATTTCAAGAAGGTACCTATTCAATAGCAGACGGCCATAGTCGTTTGATGAGTTCTGCAGCAATGGATGCAGAAGGGAATATCGCAATGGCATACACTACTGCAAGCTCAGAATTACCTATTTCTTTAAGGTATACTGGTCGGTATGACGGAGATCCTTTGGGACAAATGACATTGGCTGAAACTATTATTATTGATGGACCAGGAATAAGAACAAATACAAATAGATATGGTGATTATGCGCACATGACGATGGATACCGATAATTTTACGTTTTGGACTACAGCAGATTACTTTTCTTCTAATAATTTTTGGGCAACACGAATAGCTTCATTCAGGGTATTTGGACCTTTCGCAAATGATGTTGGAGTTAACGCAATTAATGAGCCTAGTAATGGAATTTTAACTAATTCTGAAGTGGTAGAAATTAGCATTAGAAATTATAGTCCAGATCCTGTTTCTAATATTCCAGTTCAACTTAGACTTGATGGAGTTTTAATTGCTTCTGAAACCTTTAATGGAACAATTAACTCTAATGAGACCGCTACATATCAATTTTCTGAAACTATTGACATGTCATCTCAAGGAGACACATACGTTATAGAAGCAAAAACAAATTTGTCGAATGATGGTTATATTGAAAATGACGATTTTACAATTGAGTTAACTCATTTATTTTCAGATGATGTAGGGGTTTATGAAATAGTAACTCCAGCATCAGGTCAAGATTTAGGTGCTGAAACAATTACCGTAAAAGTTAAAAATTATGGTGCAGTAACACAATCTGGATTTAATGTAGCTTATGTATTAGATGATGGTACTCCTGTAGTTCAATCTTTTACTGGAAATATTGGTGCTGAAGAAATAATGAGTTTTACTTTTGATCAAGAAGGTGATTTTTCTGCAGTTGGACTGCATACTTTATCTGTAAAGACTTCATTGGGTGGAGATCAATTTCCTTCAAATGATGAGATTACTACAATTATTGAAAATTCTATTTGTGCTCCAACTGGAAATTGTACGGCAGGTCATGGGTTTTATTCATTTGAAATAGGTGGAATTAATAATTCATCTGCATGTCAACAAACGGGTTATTCTGATTTTACTAATCTTATAGCAAATTTAGAGCCTGGAAGTACAAATGATTTAACAGTAACTTCTAATTACGGAAATCAATACATGACTGTATGGATCGATTTTAATGATGACTCTGTATTGACTTCAGATGAAGTTGTTATTGATAATTATCTTTTCGCGGCTGGACAAGGAAGTGGAACATACACAGAAACTATGGAGTTAATAGTTCCTGCTAATGCTGAAATTGGAGAACATTTAATGAGAGCTAAAGCAAGTGGCACAGGACCTGTTTCAAGTGATGCTTGTGAAAATATTGCATTTGGTGAAACAGAAGATTACACGGCAAATATTGGTTCTCTAGGAGTAGGAGATTATGAAATAAACAATTCAAGTTTAATTATAACTTCCTCAGAAAATAATCAATTTGTTGCCACTTTAATGACCAATTATCAAGAAGGTGTTTTTCTAGCGATTTATAATACGTTAGGTCAAAGAGTTGCTTTTAATAAAAGAGTTCCTAAATTCGATAATGCATACAGATTAAATATTGATATGACAAGCATGTCTGCGGGTATTTATTATGTTAGAATGGGAGGACAGTCAACTACTGCCTATAAAACAAGTAAATTAATAGTTAAATAATTTAGAATACTTTCATTATTTTTCAAATAAAAAAACCTACAATTTATTTTGTAGGTTTTTTTATTTGACTTTTTTAATCTACAGAATATTAAGCTTTTTCATACAGGCTACCATTCTTTTAAAAGTAAGTTCGATATCATTATCTAAACCAACTGAAAAACGAATTAAGCCATCTGTTAATCCCATTTCTGATTGTTCATCTTCCGGTATCTCACTGGATGTAGAAGATCCTGGAGCAGAGAACAGTGTTTTGTAAAAACCTAGACTTACTGCAAGATATCCTAGGTTTTCCTCTTGCATCATTTCCATTAATTCATTAGCTTTAGCAAGGGAACCAGCATCAATAGTGAGCAAGCCACCAAAACCATATTCTTCATTCATCATGCTTTTAAACAATTCATGACTAGGGTGTGAAACTAAACCTGGATATACGGTTTTTAATCCTAATTTTTCAAAGCCTTCTGCTAAATAACCTGCGTTTTTACTATGCTGTTTAATTCTAATATGGAGCGTACGCATGTTTTTTAAAATTGAAGATGCGCGAATACTGTCTAAAGTAGGACCTAAAAGCATTGCTGATCCATCAATAACACTAAGCATTTCGTTTATTAATTCTTGAGAACCACAAACTACGCCTCCCATAGTATCGTTGGTGCCATTAATAAATTTTGTTAAACTATGCAGTACTACATCTGCTCCTAATTTTTGAGGAGAGATAATCATAGGTGAAAAAGTATTGTCTACCAGTAACTTTAAGTTGTGTTTTTTTGCAATTGCTGCTAATCCTTTAATATCCGCAACTTCTAAAAGGGGATTACTCACCGCTTCACAATAAATAACTTTTGTATGCTCATTAATAGCTGCTTCTACTTCCTCCAATTTAGTAATATTTACAAAATGGGTATTGACATTAAATCTTGGAGCAAAGTTTTTTAAGAAAGCATAAGTTCCTCCATAAATCGTTCTACTTGAAACAATATGGTCTCCAGCACCACAAAAATGAAGTAAAGTACTTGTAATAGCGCCCATTCCTGAACCAGCAACATTAGCGGTTTCGGTAAATTCCATTGCTGCGAGTGCTTCTCCTAAATATAAATTACTGGGTGAAGTATGTCTTGAGTATAAATGACAACCCTCGGACTTACCTTCAAAGGTATCAGCCATTGTTTTTGCTGATAAAAATGTATAGGTTGCAGAATCTGAAATAGAAGGGTTTACCCCACCAAATTCTCCGAAATTTTGTAAGTCTTGAATTTTATTAGCTGGTTTATTTCTCATGATATTATTATATTAATACATCAAAAATACTATTTATTAGATTAAAAATCAATTGATACTTTATAAATTAGATAATAAATCTATGAAATATTTAAATAATAATATATATTTCATTAAATTGCTTAAAATATTATTTCATTTAGAAAAAAAATCAACATATGGCTTTAGACAGAATTGATAAGAGTTTATTGGAATACCTTCAAGAAGATAGCAAGCAAACCAACAAACAACTTTCTTTAAAATTGAACCTTTCGGTGACAGCAGTCTACGAACGGATCAAAAAATTGGAAAGGACCGGAGTCATTAAAAAAAGTGTTTGTTTGCTAGATAAAAACAAAATAAACCAGGGTTTTGTTGCTTTTTGTAATATTAAATTGGTGCAACATTCTAAAGACTATGTAATAAAATTTGAAAAAGAAGTAACTCAATTAAAAGAAGTATTGGAATGTTATCATATTAGTGGCGACTTTGATTACTTGTTGAAAGTGTTAGTAAAAGATATGGAAGCTTTTAGAGAGTTTATGGTTAAAAAGCTAACTTCCATTGATCACATTGGTAGTACACATAGTACGTTTATGATAAGTGAAGTGAAGCATACAACTGCAATTTCATTAGATGATGAGATCATAAAACAATAAATTAATGAACTGCTGATTTATTTTTTCCGACCCATCTCAAGCCTTCCTAAACCTAATACTCTTTGATAGCTGCTTCCGCACATCGCTCTCCGTCCATTGCAGCAGAAACGATGCCTCCAGCATAACCTCCACCTTCTCCACAAGGATATAGGCCTTCAATTTCTGTATGTTCTAAGTTTTCCTTTCTAGGGATGCTTACTGGTGAAGAAGTACGGGATTCAACACCAATAACATTAGCTTCTTCGGTATAATATCCATTCATTTTTTTTCCAAATTCTTTTAATCCAGTTCTTAATCTACCACCTATAATTTTTGGTAATAATGAATGTAGTGGAGCAGATTTCAAACCAGGTTGGTATGAAGAGTCATTTAAAGTATTAGAAAGTTTACCATCAACAAAATCAGTCAATCTTTGTGCTGGAGCAGTTTGTGTTCTTCCGCCAGCGGTATATGCTAACTTTTCTAAATTCTTTTGATATTCCAATCCTTTTAATGCTCCAAAATGATCGTATTTAGGAATGTCTTGATGCACATTAATTTCGACTACTATTCCAGAATTAGCATACAAATTGTTTCGTTTTGAAGGAGACATACCATTAACGACTAATTCTTCCTGTGCTGTTGCGGCTGGAACTATAAATCCGCCAGGACACATACAGAACGAATAAACTCCACGTTTTTTCACTTGTTGTACCAAGCTATAAGCAGCAGCAGGTAAAAGCTCATCTCTTTTGCCTTCGCAATGGTATTGAATAGAATCTATTATATGTTGTGGGTGTTCAACTCGAACTCCCATTGCAAATGACTTTGCTTCTAATGCAATTTTTTTATTAGCTAGTAAATAATAGATATCACGAGCCGAATGTCCAGTAGCTAAAATAACTTTTTTAACAGTCATTTCATTAGTGCCATTTAACTGAATGGCTTTTAGTTTATTATCTTCAATAACAAAATCAGTGACCCTAGTTTTAAAGTGAACTTCTCCACCGTATTTTAAGATGGTTTCGCGAATACTTTTAACCACTTTGGGTAATTTATTAGTTCCAATATGTGGATGTGCATCTACTAAAATTTGTTCGGTCGCTCCATGGTACACCAAGTTTTCAAATATTCTTCGAACATCACCTCTTTTTAAACTTCTAGTATATAATTTTCCATCAGAATAAGTTCCTGCGCCACCTTCACCAAAACAATAATTAGAATCTTCATTCACAATATGGTCTTGATTAATTGCTTTTAAATCACGACGCCTGTCTTGTATGTCTTTCCCACGTTCTAGAATAATAGGTTTAAATCCTAATTCAATACAACGAAGCGCTGCATACATTCCGGCAGGTCCAAAACCAACGATGTGTATTTCCTTCGCTTTAGAAACATCTTTGTATAAGAACGAATAGGTTGGGACTTCTGGCATCTTTTCTTTGAGGTATACCGAAAGCTTATAATTAAAAATAATTGGATTTTTTCTAGCGTCAATTGATTTTCGAAGTACTTTTATTCCAGTAATAGATTTCCCGTCTATTTTTAAAGATCGTGCAGCTTTTTTAAGGAGAATACCTTCTTGTTTTTCCTCACTAATAGTAACTCGAAGCTGTATTTCTTTAATCATATTGCAAAACTAATATATTTTTAATAAGTTTTTTTATTTTATTGATTGAATTAAGATGCTAAATTCTTAATTCAATAGGCATTTAATTATCTTTGCATTCGCAAAACAAAATACACATTATGAATTCATACGATGTAACCATTATCGGCTCTGGTCCTGGAGGGTATGTAGCCGCAATTCGTTGCGCACAATTAGGGATGAAAACAGCTTTAATTGAAAAATACAGTACCCTTGGAGGTACTTGCCTTAACGTTGGTTGTATACCAAGCAAAGCATTATTAGATTCTTCTCATCATTACGATGATGCCATTAGGCATTTTGAAGATCACGGGATTGAAATATCAGGTGATGTAAAAGTTAGTTTAGAGAAAATGATTTCTCGAAAAGATCAAGTTGTAGCGCAAACTACTTCAGGAATTGATTTTTTAATGAAGAAAAATAAAATTGAAGTGCTTAACGGTTTTGGTAGCTTTAAAGATGCAAATCATATTGTCATTACCAAAAAAAATGGTTCTTCTGAAGAAATTGAAACTAAAAATGTAATCATAGCCACTGGTTCAAAACCTGCTAACTTGCCATTTATTACTTTGGATAAAGAAAGGGTGATTACCTCTACTGAAGCATTAAAACTAAAAGAAATACCGAAGCATCTTCTAGTAATTGGTGGTGGAGTAATTGGTTTAGAGTTAGGGCAAGTATACCGTAGATTAGGAGCTGAGGTTTCTGTCATTGAGTATATGGATCGCATCATTCCTACGATGGATAAAGCGCAGAGTAAGGAGTTAACAAAATCATTAAAGAAACAAGGAGTTAAATTCTTACTTTCTCATAAAGTATCTGGACTTAGTAATAACGGAACTGAAGTTATTGTAAGAGCTACCGATAAAAAAGATAAAGAAATAACTATTACTGGAGATTATTGTTTGGTTTCTGTTGGTCGCAGAGCTTATACGGATGGTTTAAAAGTGGAGAACGTAGGAATAAAAATAAATGAAAGAGGACAAGTAGCGGTTAATGAACACTTACAAACTAATATTCCAAACATATATGCCATTGGGGACGTAATTAAAGGACCTATGTTGGCCCATAAAGCGGAGGAAGAAGGTGTGTTCGTTGCGGAAATTTTAGCTGGGCAAAAACCTCATATCGATTATAACTTAATTCCAGGTGTCGTTTATACATGGCCTGAAGTTGCTTCAGTAGGTAAAACCGAAGAACAACTAATAGAAAATGAAGTTACTTACAAGGCAGGTCAGTTTCCAATGCGTGCATTAGGAAGGTCAAGAGCCAGTGGTGATACTGATGGGTTTGTGAAAATATTAAGTGATGCTAAAACCGATGAGGTTTTAGGTGTCCATATGGTAGGAGCTCGTGTAGCTGACCTAATTGCAGAAGCAGTAGTAGCGATGGAATTTAGAGCGAGTGCAGAGGATATTTCTCGCATGAGTCATGCGCATCCAACCTATGCGGAAGCAATAAAAGAAGCAGCCTTAGCTGCAACAGAGAATAGACCTTTACATATTTAAATTAATATTATAGTGTGGTTATTAAATAATTCTATTAATAGTAATAATAACCTAAAGTAAATTGCTTTGTATTTATTAGTAATACCTAGAGATTGTATTTGAATTAGATGTTAAAAGAAGCATCTTTTGTTGTTAAATATCTTAGGAGGGTTTTTAAGTTTGCAATATATTTACCGAATAAAAGATTCCTCTTTAATTATCAATGCGAATTACAAAAAAGTATACCGTTAAATTGACCGAAGCATTAAAGTATAAGCTACTTTGCTGGTCTCAACAATTTGAAGAGGTAGTTTGGTTAGACTCAAATGAAGAGAGTAACCTCCAAAGTAAATCAACATACAAGGCCATTTTAGCTGTAGATGCTTTTACTGCTATTAAGACTGATTATCATCAAGCTTTTGACCAATTAGAAGAATACCAATCCAAGATTAAAGATTGGTTGTTTGGTTACCTTACCTATGACTTAAAGAATGGTGTAGAGCGATTAAATTCGAATAATTTTGATGACTTGCATTTTCCAGATTTATATTTTTTCCAGCCTAAAAAAGTTTTTCTTTTTATGGAGAATGAAGTTGAAATTCAATACCTCCACTCTGTAGACGATGAGTTAGCAACTGATTGGGAAGAAATTATTAATTATAAAGAAAATTATAAAGCTTCAGAAATTACTTCCATTGTAAAAATTAAATCGAGAACCTCAAAAGATTCTTATTTTAATAAACTTCATAAAATTTTAGAGCACATTCAAAGGGGTGACATTTATGAGGTGAATTTTTGTCAAGAATTTTATTCAGAAAATACTGAGATAGATGTGGTGAAAACATTTATTCATTTAAATGATATTTCAAAACCTCCATTTGCAACTTTTTTAAAATTAGAGGGCTTATATTCTTTATCTGCGTCACCAGAACGCTATATTAGTAAGAATGCAACAACGATCGTTTCACAGCCAATTAAAGGTACCGCAAGACGACATTCCGATCATAGCGAAGATGAAAAGCTAAAAATTGAATTAACAAACGATCCAAAAGAGCGAAGTGAAAATATTATGATTACCGATTTAGTACGTAATGATTTATCTCGTTTTGCTAAAAAAGGGACAGTTAAGGTAACAGAACTTTGTAAGGTATATAGTTTTTCACAAGTACATCAAATGGTGTCTACCATTACTTGTCAGGTGGATATAAATAAGTCACCAGTTTCTATTATAAGAGAAACATTCCCAATGGGAAGTATGACTGGAGCACCAAAGATTTCAGCTATGAAAATTATTGAGAACTTTGAAGATGCTAAAAGAGGTCTTTATAGTGGAGCTATTGGGTATTTTACACCAGTGGGAGATTTTGATTTTAATGTTATTATTAGGAGCATCCTTTACAATTTAAAAAATAAATATGTTAGTTTTTCTGTAGGAGGGGCAATCACTGCTAAATCCATTCCTGAAAAAGAATATGAAGAATGCCTTATTAAGGCAAAAGCAATGAGAGAAGTTTTAGAGAATTAATAAAATTTTAACTTCGTTGTTTATAAATGGGTGGCCTCATGTTTTATATATTTGTTTTATCAGAAATTTTCACCTTTGTTAACTAACTTTAAAAATCACATTTCCAATACGTTTCCTGCTTTAAAAGGAAAAAGAATTCTAATTGCTTGTAGTGGCGGTTTGGATAGCGTTGTATTGTCAAGATTGTTTAAAGAATTGAATTATGATATTTCTCTAGCTCATTGTAACTTTTCATTAAGAGGAAAAGAAAGTGATGAAGATGAAAATTTTGTAATTTTATTGGCAGACAAGTTATCAATTCCAATTTTTAACAAAAAATTTAACACCAAAGCATATAAAATAAAACATAAGTTATCTATTCAAGTCGCTGCTCGACAACTCCGTTACCAATGGTTTGCTGAGGTTTGTGCAGAGCATTCATTTGATTATTTAGCAACAGCTCATCATTTAGACGACGATTTGGAAACTTTTTTGATAAATCTTTCTAGAGGAACGGGTTTAAAAGGATTAATAGGTATTCCTTTAATAAATGATAAGATTATTCGTCCTTTTTTAAACTTTCCAAGAGCGGATATTCTGCAGTATGCTAAAGAAAACAACTGTCCTTGGCGTGAAGATAGTAGCAATCAAACAAGCGATTATTTGCGAAATAAATTACGAATTGAAGTAATACCGAGACTAAAAGAAGTGGATCATAATTTATTAAATGGTTTTCATCAAACTCAAAAATATTTAAATGATAGCATGGCTTTAGTGAATGACTATATGACTTTAATTAAAAACTTAGTTGTAAGTGAAACCGAAGATGGTTTTGAATTTGATGTTTTGAAATTGCAAGATTTACCTAATACCAATGCTTTATTATATGAACTATTAGCTCCTTTTGGTTTTACTGCCTGGGATGATCTTTCTGATTTATTAACAGCACAAAGTGGAAAGCAAATATTTTCGGAAAGTCATCGCATTCTAAAGAACAGAAAAAGCCTTTTATTAGTTGAAAATAATTTTGTTCATAATAAAGCTACTTATACAATCAAAGAATCAGATACAGGTATTGATACCCCTATTAATTTAAAAATTGAGCGTGTAGATAAAATTCTAGGTTATACTCCTAGTATTGTATACTTAGATGTTCAAAAATTAAGTTTTCCTTTGCAATTAAGAAAATGGCAAGAAGGAGATTCTTTTTATCCTTTTGGAATGAAAGGAAAAAAGAAATTAAGCAAGTTTTTTAAAGATGAAAAGTTATCTTTGATCGCTAAGGAAAAAACTTGGGTATTAAGCTCAGGAAATCAAATAGTCTGGATAGTAGGAATGCGATCCGACCACAGATTTAAAGTTGAAAACCAGACCAAAAAAATATTAAAAATTACCGTTTTATAAAAATAATCTATGAAAAAGTTATCTCTTTTAATAAGTCTTTTGCTAGTTTTATTTTATTCGAATGCACAAAATGCTCCATTAATTAGTGGCCAAGAATTAGGTGAAATTAAAAATCCTTTAGAATGGGAAGGGGCTATTAAAAAAATAACAGATACCGATTATGAGCTCTCTTTAACAGGATACATTGATGATAATTGGCATGTGTATTCTCAGTATACTCCAGAAGATTTAGAAAATGGATTGGGTCCAATCCCATTATTTATGGATTTTAAAAAATTAGATAAAGATTATATATTAGATGGACCTTTAGAAGAAAGCGAGACACACAGAGAATACAGTGAAACTTGGGGTTTTGATGAAATTTTCTTTAAAGAAATTGCGATTTTAAAACAAAAAGTAAAACTCAGCAATCCAGCTGTAAAAGTAATTAAGGCCATACTTTATTATCAAGTGTGTATTGATGTTTGCTTAAACGAAGAGTATTATGTTGTTTTTGATTTAACAGCAAATAAAGTTGAGTTTATTGATAATTATGATAAATGGGATGCTTACACATCAAAAGAAAAAACTAAAGTAATTGAAGATAACAAAGTTGACGATTCAAGCAGTTCTGGATCAAAAGGGTTATGGACTATATTTTTCATTGCATTTTTATCTGGATTTGCAGCTTTATTAACTCCCTGTGTATTTCCAATGATACCCTTAACGGTAAGTTTTTTTACAAAACAAAGTGAAAACCGTGCTGCTGGAATTAAAAATGCGATTATTTATGGAATTTTTATTGTTGTTATATATGTTTTATTAGGTTCTGTAATTGTGGGTATATTTGGAGCAGATTCATTAAATGCGCTCTCTACTAATGTTTGGTTTAATATTATTTTTTTCTTATTATTAGTTGTTTTTGCAATTTCATTTTTAGGTGCTTTCGAAATTACATTACCCCAGTCTTGGTCTAATAAAGTTGATAGTCAAGCGGATAGAGGTGGTGTTATAGGCATATTTTTTATGGCTTTAGCATTAGCAATTGTTTCTTTCTCTTGCACGGGTCCTATTGTTGGAACCCTATTAGTGGAATCAGCTTCGAAAGGAGGAATTGCCCCGATTGTTGGAATGTTAGGCTTTTCATTAGCCATCGCATTGCCTTTTGCATTATTTGCAATGTTTCCAGGTTGGATGAATTCTTTACCTAAATCTGGAGGTTGGTTAAATACCGTTAAAGTATTTTTAGGATTTTTAGAATTAGCACTAGCATTTAAATTTCTTTCTAATGCAGATTTAGTTTTACAGCTACATTGGTTGGAAAGAGAAATGTTTTTAGCAATTTGGATTGCCATATTTGGAACACTTACTTTTTATTTATTCGGTAAAATAAAATTACCACATGATAGTAATGAAAATAATATATCAGTAGGTAGGTTATCACTAGGTTTGATTGTGTTTGCATTTACGATTTATTTAATTCCTGGAATTTGGGGAGCACCTTTAAAATTAATTAGTGGATTTCCGCCACCATTAAATTATAGTGAAGCACCTTATGGAGTTGGATACACTAAGTTAAATAATGGAGGAGGATTAAGTTCAGAAGGAAAATTGCCAAACGGGTCAGAACTCGGACCTCATGATATTATTGCTTTTAATGATTATGAAAGTGGTTTAGCATATGCAAAAAAAGTAGGTAAGCCAGTACTTATAGATTTCACAGGATATGCTTGCGTAAACTGTAGAAAAATGGAAGAAAGAGTATGGGCAAGTCCTCACATTCTAGGAATCTTAAACAAGGATATTGTATTGATCTCTTTATATGTAGATGATAAACGAATGTTGCCTGATAGTGAACAATATACTAGTGAAACTACAGGTAAACGCATCAAATCTATAGGCAACAAATGGAGTGATTTCCAAATAAAAAATTACCAAGCAAATGCACAACCTTATTATGTTCTAATGAGCCTAGAGGAAGAAAATTTAAATACTCCAATAGGATATACTCCCGTTATTGAAGAATATAAAAAATGGTTGTTGGACGGTATTGGTAATTTTAAATAATTGAAATTTTATTGAAAATGAATCATCAAATCATTTTTTAAAAATTCTAAATAAATTTATTTAACCTTTTTTTATTCCTTAAACTAAAACTTCATTAAAATAATTATTTATAAAGCAAAGAGTGTTTTTGTATTTAAAAAGTGATCCCTGCATGGGCCTAGATTTAATAAAAAAAGAATATATTTATCATTATTAAAAAAAAATTACTTGAAAAACGTATTTACATTATTGTTATTACTATTTTTTTATAGTAGCTTTTCTCAAGAATTACCACCTATTAATTTTTTTACTCCAAAAGAATATAAAGCGGAAAATCAAAATTGGTCAATTTCGCAGGGATTGGATAAAAATATTTATATAGCAAACAACATTGGCCTTTTAGAATTTAATGGGGCTAGATGGAAACTATATCCTTCACCTAATGAGACTATTTTAAGATCTGTTAAAGCAATAGGTGAAAAAATTTATTCAGGGAGTTATATGGATTTTGGTTATTGGAAAAAAAATAACTTTGGTACTTTAGCTTACACTTCACTTTCTAATGAACTTAATATTAAGTTAATTGAGGACGAACAATTTTGGAATATAATTGAGATTGATAACTGGATATTATTTCAATCATTAAATAGAATTTACATCCTTAATAGCACAGACAATTCCCTGCAAATTGTAGCAGCTAAAACATTAATTACTAAAATGTATGCTGTAGATGGGAGTGTATATTTTCAAAACGAAAATGATGGTATTTATAAAATAGAAAATGGAAAAAGTGTTTTAGTTACCAATGACCAACTTATA
>Ga0115563_1002261_pt1 | contig 14271 bp, 18 predicted proteins | sample COGITO_mtgs_1105_2_FD_87198 | JGI IMG/M metagenome (GOLD analysis project Ga0115563, IMG submission 87198) | Pelagic marine microbial communities from North Sea - COGITO_mtgs_110519 | ecosystem: Environmental > Aquatic > Marine > Epipelagic | place: Germany:Helgoland, sampling site Kabeltonne...
ATCACCTTAGGCTTGCTTAATATTCTTTTTTTAACCTTACTGATGTTCTATTTTCTTGTGGCGTTTAAACATTCGCTTAAAAACAAAACTTTTTATGTCATCCCCTATTGCATCTGGTTATTACTAGCCACTTCTTTAAATCTATACATCGCATTATACAATTAAAATGAAATTATACCGATTACATAAAAAGCAAAATTTCCCTATTAGTGTGGAAACAGCTTGGGAATTTTTATCGAATCCAAAAAATCTAAAAACTATTACCCCAGAGTATATGAGTTTTGATATTATTTCTGGAGCCGATCGCCCTATGTATGCAGGTCAAATTATCCAGTATATAGTAACGCCTATTTTAGGAATCAAAACCAAATGGGTCACAGAAATCACACAAGTGAAAGATCAGCACTATTTTGTTGATGAACAACGGTTTGGACCTTATGCACTTTGGCATCATAAGCATTTTATTAAAGCAATTGATGGTGGGGTAGAAATGGAAGATATTATTGATTATAAAGTCCCAATGGGATGGCTTGGACAGTTGGTACATCCCTTTATTGTGAAGCCTAAATTAGAAGAGATTTTCGCATACAGACAAAAGAAATTAATTGAATTATTTGGAAACTACTCATGAAAAAAGTAGCACTATTTTGGTTTAGAAGAGATTTAAGACTGTACGATAACCATGGATTATTTGAAGCCTTACAGGCCAACGAAGCGGTACTTCCTATTTTCATTTTTGATCCTGCTATTTTAGAATCGTTGCCTAAAAATGATGCGAGAGTTGAATTTATTCACCAGCAGCTTTCTGACATTAATGCACGTTTACAAACACACGGAAGTGGTGTGGCTGTTTACCACGGTTCACCTGTCGATGTATTGAATGAAATTACGATTCAATACGATGTGAGTACCGTGTATTACAATCATGATTATGAGCCCTATGCACTTGAAAGAGACACTGCTATTTCAAAATTATTAGAATCAAAATCGATCGCTTTTAAATCCTATAAAGATCAAGTTATCTTTGAAAAAAATGAAATCACAAAAGATGATGGGCTGCCGTATAAAGTCTATACACCCTTTTCAAAAAAATGGTTAGCTACCTTTAATTCAGAAGACTGTAAGCCTTATGATTCGGAAAAATTATTGGACAACACCTATAAATCAAATTCATTGAGTTGGATCGATTTGAGTGCTATGGGATTTGAACCCAATCCCGTTAAAATTGCACCTTACAAGGTTGAAAAAGAAATCATAGAGAATTATGAAGCCACTCGAAATTTTCCAGCAGTTGATGGGACATCAAAACTAGGACCTCACTTGCGATTTGGAACCGTGAGTGTTCGGGAAATCGTTACAAAGGCGGTTCAACATGATAATATCACTTTTTTAAAAGAATTGATTTGGCGGGAGTTTTTTATGCAGATTTTATGGCATTTTCCACATACCGTCACACGAAGTTTTAAACCACAATATGATGCTATTAAATGGCGTAATGATCCTGAAGAATTTAAAAAATGGTGTGATGGAACTACGGGCTATCCACTCGTCGATGCTGGCATGCGCGAACTAAATCAAACTGGATTTATGCACAACCGTGTTCGGATGTTGGTGGGAAGTTTTTTGTGTAAACATCTTTTGATCGATTGGCGTTTGGGGGAAGCTTATTTTGCAGAAAAGCTCCATGATTTTGAACTTTCTAGCAATGTGAGTAATTGGCAATGGGTCGCCGGTTGTGGCGTCGATGCAGCACCCTATTTTAGAATTTTTAACCCAACCACACAAGTCACTAACTTCGACAAAGCGCACACATACATTAAAAAATGGGTTCCAGAGTATCAGGAATTAACGTATCCTACGCCAATGGTAGATCATAAATTTGCTAGAGAACGTTGTCTTACAACCTACAAAGAAGCCTTGGCTAAATAGTTATAATTTTTTGACGTATTGGGTGATAATCACAATGTGTTTTCCATCCACTTTGCCTTCTATGTAAGTTTCATTTTCATGATCTAATGAAATCCGTCTTACGGCCGTTCCTTGTTTGGCAACCATACTGGTACCTTTCACTTTCAAATCTTTAATTAGAACCACACTATCCCCTGCTTTTAAAATGACGCCATTCACATCTCTATGAACAAGCTTGGCCGCTTCCTCCACACCATCGCCCAGCGCCTTCGCCAGTTCTAATGTTTCATCATCCAAATACATCATGTCTAACAAATCTTGAGACCATCCGGCAGAGGTAACCCGATTTAACATGCGCCATGCAATAATTTGAACTGGAAGAAATTCACTCCACATACTGTCGTTAAGACAGCGCCAATGGTTGGGATTAATTAAATCAGAATTTTCGATTTGTGAAGTACACGTTTGACAGGCATAAATACTATCTGTAAGATCTATTTTCTTGGAAGGTTGAAGCGTGTAAATGTTTAGGTTTTCAGTGGCTTTACAAAGTTCACAGGCTAGTTGGCTTCGGTCTTGAAGTGCTTTTCCTATGTTCATGAGTCAATGCGTTCAATCTTAGCGCCAATAGCACGCAAACGATCGTCTATGTTTTCATAACCACGATCAATTTGTTCGATATTGTGAATGGTTGAAGTCCCTTTGGCAGAAAGTGCCGCAATTAATAAGGAAACACCCGCTCTAATATCTGGAGAGGTCATCGTTGTCGCTTTCAGGCTCGATTTAAAATCGTGTCCAATTACAGAGGCACGGTGTGGATCACAAAGGATGATTTTTGCGCCCATATCAATCAATTTATCGACAAAGAATAAGCGACTTTCAAACATTTTTTGATGGATGAGAACACTGCCTCTTGCTTGTGTTGCAACCACCAGAATAATACTTAATAAATCTGGCGTAAACCCAGGCCACGGGGCATCCGAAATGGTTAAAATTGAACCATCAATATAATTTTGAATTTGATAACCGTCTGAATGAGCAGGGATAAAAATATCATCTCCTTTTCTTTCGATAGTAATTCCCAATTTTCCAAACACATTTGGAATCACACCCAAATCGTCCCAGCTGACATTTTTAATCGTTAATTCACTTTTGGTCATGGCCGCTAATCCAATCCAGCTTCCAATTTCAATCATATCTGGTAACATCGTATGTTCTGTGCCTCCCAAAGCTTTAACACCTTCGATAGTCAGCATATTTGAACCAATCCCCGATATTTTAGCGCCCATTCTATTGAGCATTTTACAAAGTTGCTGCAAATACGGTTCACAAGCTGCATTGTATATAGTGGTGGTTCCAGTGGCTAACACCGCTGCCATGACAATATTGGCGGTTCCTGTGACAGAGGCTTCGTCGAGCAACATATAAGTCCCCTTAAGTTCTTTTGCCTCGACCCCGTAGAAATGATCTTCTCTGTTGTATCTAAAGTTGGCCCCCAATTTGATGAATCCTTCGAAATGGGTATCTAAACGTCTACGTCCAATTTTATCGCCGCCTGGTTTTGGAATATATCCTTTTCCAAAGCGCGCCAAAAGTGGCCCTACAATCATTATAGACCCTCTCAGTCCACGACCATCGACTTTAAAAGCTTCTGTTTCTAAATACTCTAAATTAATTTCATCGGCCTGAAAAGAATAACTGCCTTTTGCTAACTTTTCAACTTTAACACCCAATTTTCCTAATAAAATAATAAGCTTATTGACGTCTATAATATCAGGGATATTGTGAATCGTGATTTTATCAGGGGATAAAATCACTGCACACAGTATTTGAAGCGCTTCGTTTTTAGCACCTTGTGGTTGAATCGCCCCTTTTAACTGGTATCCGCCTTCAATTTTAAAAGTTTTCAATGTTGATGAATTTAAATGAGTAGTAAGTGTACTAAAGTCCTAATTTAGCTAGAAATTAGTACCGTTTTCTATTTCTTTGATGGTTGTTATTCTTTTTGGCTGGTTTCTTTTGAGAGGTGAATTTTCGTTGTACTTTAAGCAAACTAGACACTTCACTTAAGGCTTCCTTACTGTTACGCAAGTCAATTTTTCCACCTGATAATTCAAAAAGGTGGCCAAAAATAACGACATCTTCTACCGTATCTTTATTCCAGTTTAAGAATGATTTTTTCATGTGATTGGCAATGGTATATTCCAAAGCTTCTTTCATTTCACCAGCTTCCCAAGTGTTGGCCACATCAATCATGGTTTTGATGTTGTTTCCATAAAACCGATATTTCGGAAAGTTTTGAGGATACTCTAAGGGTTCTGGGCGGATGCTTAACATTTCTTCTGTTGGCTTCTCAAAAGGAGAATCTGCATCTAACTTTAAATCAGACATGATAAATAATTGATCCCAAAGTTTATGTTGAAAATCTGGGACATCACGTAAATGTGGTTGCATGTTACCCATCACAGAAATAATCGCTTTTGCCAAGCGATTCCGTTCTTCCTTCGACTCTTGAGCCACGGCATGGTTGATCATTTTTTGTAAATGTCTCCCATATTCAGGTATGATTAAGTGTTCTCGTTCTGTATTATATTCTAGTTGATCTGTTAACGCTGTCATGTAGGCGATCTTTGTTTTTAAAAATTAAGTTTTTGCAAAATACAAAAAAATAGTGTCAGTTTAATAGTATTTTAAAAGTTGATTAAAAGCAGCATATTTACAGGGAAATAACACCTTCAACTTGGCTTCCAACTTCTTTATATTTTACTATTACAGACTCCGGAGTCTGCATCACCACGTTAATCGAAACGCTGGTGTAATTCCCTTTCCGAGAAGGAATCGTCTTGATATCTGCTCCCATATTGTCAAAAACAGATTCAATCGTTTTTATTTTTAAAAGGTCCGTTTTAACAATAAACTTATACAAATATTCAGAAGGCCAGATAGCAGTATCGTACAACTTTTCTTTTAAATTGTTATAAAACGCTTCTGGGTTTGCGGGTGTATCCATGATTTGACTCTAAGACTACAAATATACATTATATCTGATTTTTTATTTCCCTTTTAAATCACGAATTTTACAAGAATTAAATAAAACAACTTGAATACTCAAAAAATAGCATTAATTGGTGGTCCTAGTACTGGAAAAACAACTTTAATTGGCGCCCTTATGGCCAAAGGCTATTGTTGTATGGAAGAGATTTCTAGACAAATTACGGTCGAAGCACAAGAAAAAGGCATTGAGCAATTGTTCCTAGAGGATCCTTTATTGTTTAGTAAACAACTCTTATTGGGTCGTCAAAAACAGTTTTTAGATGCAGACAAGAGTTCTAAAAAAGTGGTGTTTTTTGATCGTGGTCTCCCCGATGTTGTGGCGTATTTAGATTATTTGAAAAGTAGTTATCCAGACTCTTTTAAAACGATTTGTAATCAATATCAGTATCATAAGGTATTTATTTTAAAACCTTGGAAAGCTATTTATGAGCAAGACAATGAGCGCTATGAAACATTTGAGCAAGCTTTAATAATTCATGACTTCCTGGTTAAATCGTATACAGAATATGGATATACCATTATTGAGACCCCTTTTGGTACCATTGAAGAACGCGTTGAATTTATTGAAAATCATTTAAATTCTACTGAATGAAGCATCCAATTGAACTATTGGAACACTATTGGGGATTTTCAGAATTTAAACCCCAACAAGAAGCTATTATCGAAGCGGTTTTGGCAAAAGAGGACTGCATTGCACTGCTACCAACGGGAGGCGGAAAATCGGTTTGCTTTCAAATTCCTGCGCTAATCAAAGAGGGGATTTGTATTGTGGTCTCTCCACTCATTGCATTGATGCAAGATCAAGTCAATACACTCAAAGAGAAGGGCATCAAAGCCATGGCGTTAACCAGTGGATATACGTATGAGGACATCGATCGGATGTTGGATAATTGTATTTATGGAAACTATAAATTTCTCTACTTATCTCCCGAACGGCTTCAACAAGATTTAGTTCAAGAACGCATCAAACAAATGAATGTCAATCTAATTGCGGTGGACGAGGCGCATTGTATCAGTCAATGGGGGCACGCTTTTAGACCTGCCTATCGAGATATTAAATCGCTCAGAGCCCTCCAGCCTAATGTAAATGTAATTGGTTTAACAGCCTCAGCAACTGCCAAAGTAGTTGAGGACATTTGTATTCAATTGGATTGTATTGCTCCACAGATTTTGAAGACCTCGTTTCAACGCCCAAATTTGGCGTATCTGACTTTAGAGTGCGAAGATAAATACTTTAAAACCGTTCAAATTTTAAAAAAATATTCTGGCACCTCAATTATCTATGTGCGAAATCGAAAAGCTACACTTGAGATAGCAGGGTATTTAAATAATATCGGAATTGCAAGTGGCTATTATCACGGCGGATTAAGCCCCAAAGAAAAAGACACACAATTTGATCTTTGGACGGCTAATAAAAATCAAGTTATGGTGGCGACAAATGCCTTTGGAATGGGAATTGACAAAGCAAATGTGCAAACCGTGATTCATCATAATTTGCCTGAAAGTTTAGAAAGTTATTACCAAGAAGCTGGCCGCGCAGGTCGAAATAATGAAAATGCATACGCTGTGATTCTTCGGAATACTTCGGATGACACAGATTCCAAAAATCAATTTATCAATGCGTTACCAGATGTAGATTTTTTAAAAACCATCTATAAGCGGTTGTGTAATTATTTCCAAATTTCTTATGGAGAAGGGGTCAATACGGTTCATAGTTTTAATTTTAAATTATTTTGCAGCACCTATAAACTCCCTTCCGCATTGACCTACAATGCACTCAGAATTTTAGATCGTACGAGCATTATTTCGTTGGAAGAACGATTTAAAAATACGGCCTATATACAGATTAAAATTGGAAATACGGCCTTGTTTAATTACATTGAAGAGCATCCAAAACAAGCCTTAATTATAAAGTTGATTTTAAGAACGTATGAAGGCGTTTTTGACCATTCTACAGAAATTTACACGCAGACCATCGCTAAAAAAACAAACCTTACAGAAGCTCAAGTCATTGCAGAACTAACCGCTTTAAACGCCGCTGAAATTGTAACGTTCGAATTTTCTAAAACCGATGCACAAATCACGTTTATAGAACCGAGAGAGGATGATAAAACAATTCATAGAATTTCAAAAATTGTAACCCAACAACACGATTTAAAAAAAGCACAGCTTCAATCCGTGTTTGATTACATTAAAAATGATGGCGTTTGTAAAAGTCAAAAGTTACTTTCATATTTTGAAGAAACTGACTCAAAAGCATGTGGAATTTGTTCGAGTTGTTTGGAACGATCCAAAAACAAATCATTTTCAAAAAAGGATACTCAAACAATCTTAACTTTACTGAAAAAAGATTCGCTCTCGTCTCGAAAAATTGAAACCTTAAGTTCTTTTGATAGCAACACATTAACCGCTATTTTAGCGAACCTCTTAGAAAGAGGAATAATCGAAATTACCGAAAGAAATACATACCAACTCAAAGCATTATGAAAAAAGAAGACATTCGTATTGTATTCATGGGCACGCCCGAATTTGCAGTGACTATATTAGACGGACTTTTACAAAACAAGTATACAATTGCAGGGGTCATTACCGCTCCCGATCGGCCTGCAGGAAGAGGTCAAAAAATTCATGAATCGGCCGTCAAAGTGTTTTCTAAGTCTAAAGGATTGACCGTTTTACAACCTGCAAATTTAAAAGAAGTTTCTTTTTTAAATGATTTAAAAAATTTAAAAGCCAATCTTCAAATTGTAGTAGCATTTAGAATGCTCCCAAAAGTTGTGTGGCAAATGCCCGCATTAGGAACTTTTAATTTACATGCTTCTTTACTCCCTGATTATCGCGGAGCTGCTCCGATTAACTGGGCAATTATCAACGGTGAAAAAGAAACGGGTGTTACCACCTTTTTTATTGATGAAAAAATTGATACAGGAGCGGTTATTTTACAGTCTAAAATCGATATTCATCCTACAGAAAATGCAGGTGAATTACATGATAAATTGATGCATTTAGGAAGTGAATTGGTCTTAAAAACCATCAAAACCATTGAAGATGAAAACGTAAAAACCACGACGCAACCTCTAAAAGAAACCAAAACGGCTTATAAATTAAATAAAGATAATTGTAAAGTGGATTGGACTAGTACAATGGATCGTATTTACAACCTAGTTCGGGGACTCCATCCCTATCCTGCGGCTTGGGGGCTTTTGTCCAATGGTGAGGATCTTTTAAATATTAAATTGTATGAGGTTGTAAAACATTCTGAAGCTCACGAATTTAAAGCTGGACAACTCATCATTTCTAAAAAAGCAATTAAAGTCGCCGTTAAGGGCGGATTTATTGAACTCATCAACTTTAAATTTCCTGGAAAACGACAAATGGATGCCGTGTCCTTTTTAAATGGATTCACATTTGATGAAAATGCTAAAATGATTTAATCACTAGAACCTATGACAAAAAATGACTTAATTGACCAAATGGCGCTAAACGCAGGTATATCTAGATCTGCTGCAAACAAAGCACTTGAAGCTCTGGTAGCTGGCGTTAGCGAGACTCTAAAAGAGGGGAAACGAATGAGTCTGCAAGGGTTCGGAAGTTGGTCCGTTTATGAAAGAGCGGCTCGAAATGGGAGAAACCCGAGAACCAATGATGCTATTTTTATTCCCGCCAAACAAGTGGTGCGTTTTAAGCCTAGTAGCCAACTCACCGAAAAGATTAATCCAAAGAAACTATAGAATTAAAGCGACTTTCAGCTGACCCAAAATCTAAACTATTTAAAATTATTAACCAATAAAATCCGGAGGTTCTGATTTTTTAATTAACTTTCGATAAAATAAATTTTTAGATTATGAAAAAAATAATTTCCTTAATTACGCTTAGTATATTCGTCATCGCATGTAAATCTGAACCCAAAAAATCAGATTCAAAAACTAATAATAAAGCAGTAAGTGTTGAGAAAACTCAAGAATCGAAATCGCTTTCAATTCACTTAAATCCAAAAAGTGACAGTAATGTCAATGGGGTTGTTCATTTTACTGAAACGAATGGCATGGTTGAAATGAATGCCAAAATTTCAGGTTTATCAGAAGGCTTACATGCAATTCATATTCACCAAACAAGTGACTGTAGTTCTGTTGATGGAAAATCGGCTGGTGGCCATTGGAATCCCACCAACCAACCACATGGAAAATGGGGTGTTGAAACAGGCTATCACAAAGGCGATATTGGTAATTTCATGGTTAAAAACGCAGAAGAAACGATCGTACAATTTAGCACTGACGAATGGTGTATAGGTTGTGGCGATCCTGCTAAAGACATTCTTGGGAAAAGCGTCATCATCCATCAAGGGACTGATGATTACACTTCTCAACCTTCTGGTGCTGCTGGAAGCAGAGTCAGTTGTGCAGGAATTATCGAGTAAATGGAGCGATCTGTCAGAAGATAAATCTGTAAACTGACAAGAGCAGCCCTGAGTATTATTTTTAAATTAATTAAAGTCTTTTTAAATCGTTTACACGCTCTATTTGCCCCCAATAGAGTTGAAGAATACGTTTTAAAAATACGTACCTTTGTTAGTATGGGATTAAACAATAACGATATTTTCAAGAAACTTAGAGTCGCTCATAAATTAAGAGACGATGATATTGTAAAAATTTGCGGTTTAAAAGACTTCAAAATCACCAATAGTGAACTCAATGCAATTTTCAGAAATGAGAACCACGAAAAATACATGGAATGTGGCGATCAATTTTTGAGAAATTTCTTAGACGGCTTGATTATTCACCTAAGAGGGCCTATGCCTCCAAAAGGGTCGAGTACGAAACCGAAATAATGATTATGAAAAAGTGTTTGATATTCAACTTAATTGTAGCACTGCTTTTCAATTGTAATCATACCAACAAAAAAGTGGTAATGGATGCGGACTATCTGTCTATGCTGAACCAAAACCGAGAACTGAGATCCGAAAATCGTGTCAAGTATCTAGAATTAGCAGGTTTATTTAAATTAGATTCTATTTCTAACTCCTTTGGAAAAGCAGCTTCAAATCGATTTGTTTTGAATATTGATTACTTACCTCCCTCTATTGGTAGTATCCATTTATCAGAAAAAGGTCTTAAATTTCAAGCATCAAAAAATATAAAAGTGTCTACTGAAACTGGCGATCAAATCGAATCTTTAGCCCTGCCAATTGATGCGTTTGGAAATTCTGTTCAATTAACTTACAAAGCCCTAAAATGGCAAGTGATTACTCGTTCTGGTGCACTGTATCTACGAGTTTGGGATTCTAAAAACCCCGCTATAAATGCGTTTGAAGGATTTAAAAGTTATGATATAAATTCAGATTTTATTTTCGATGCCAACTTTAACTACTTTGAAACCGCTCAACAAGAAACAGTCGCTTCAAAATTAGGCGTTAATGAGGTTACTAACTTTATTGGACAAGTACATTTTACATATAAAAACACTCCTTATTCATTAGATATTGGCAGTCAAGGCTTCCTCATGGTTGGCGACCTTACTTCTGGAGAAACTACGTATGGCGGTGGACGTTATATGTATCTTGAGTTACCTGAGGTAGATGGTCGTCTAACACTAGATTTTAATTACCTATACAATCCGCCTTGTGCGTTCTCTGAATTCACAACCTGTTTATATCCCCCTCGTCAAAATCTAGTACCCTTCAAAATTGAAGCGGGAGAGCTTCTTGAAAAAGATTTATAATATTTAATAATAAGTGTAACAAATTAGTAAATTGAGATACTAATAATTCAACTAGATAACCAATTTGAAATCAGTAACAGAACAAAATTTTGTAACCCTTTTACAGGAACACCAGAACATTGTGCATAAGGTTTGTAGAATCTACACCTATGATTCTGACGCACACAAAGATTTGTTTCAGGAAATTACAATTCAGTTATGGAAAGCGTTTCCTAAATTTAGAGGTGACTCAAAATTTAGTACTTGGATGTATCGGGTTGGGTTAAATACTGCCATTACCTTGTATCGAAAATCCTTACGCCAAGTACAAAGTCAACGGATCGAATCGGTGGAATTTAAATTATCTTATGAAGTATATGATGACACCAAGGATGAACAACTGAAACTTATATATGGTGCCGTACGAAAACTAAACGATATCGACAAAGGAATTGTTTTCTTGTATTTAGAAAACAAAAATTATAAAGAGATTAGTGAAACCCTAGGAATTAGCGAGGTCAATGCGCGTGTACGAATGAACCGTATCAAAACAAAATTAAAAACCCAGTTAAATTCTTAATTATGGATGAATTAGAACTACTGAAAAAACATTGGAATAAGTCTTCGACAAACTATCCTAGCTTAAATAAGGCAGACCTTTACAAATTAATTAATATGAGATCTTCATCAATCGTGAAGTGGATTTTTATTATAAGTCTTTTAGAATTTTTGGGATGGTCCCTGATTTCATTTCTTTTTGATGGCACTGAGAGTTTAGAAAAAATGAACAACTACAATGTTGAACACATTTTTTACCCTTTGACTATTTTTGGATACTTAGTTTTATTTGTATTCTTCTTTTTATTTTACAAAAACTACAAAAGTATTTCTGCAACCGACAACATAAAGACCTTGATGCAGCAAATATTAAAAACACGGAAAACCGTTAAACAGTACGTGATTTTTAATCTCGGATTCATGTGTGTATCTATTGTGATAGGCGTCTATATCGAATTGACAAACAACCCTGAAGTTCAAACGATGCTCACTAGAATCGAATCTGAAGGTGCCAATAATATTTATATCTTTTATCTGATTGTTGTCGCTTTAAGTCTGCTCGCAATGGCCGTCATTACAGTCATCCTATTAGGATTTTATTATCTGATTTATGGACTTTTATTAAAGCGATTAAAATCGAACTATAAAGATTTAAAAACCCTAGAAACAGATTGATCTAACTACCAATTTCGTTTTTTATTCAGCGATTCCGTTTCTAAAAGGTCTTTTTGAGAAATAACCTTTAAGAATGAAGGATGTTGCTCAATTGCAAACTCTATCTTTTCCACAATTTGATCAATCGATGTATTTTCATAATCAATTTCCAAAGGGGCTTTAATTTCCATAGTTTGAAGAATATTTTTTTTCTTTACACGGATGCCTTTTTTATCAAATGAACGTCGAAACCCATCAATTACAATCGGTACAACAATTGGTTTATAATGCTTGATAATATGAGCCGTTCCTTTTCGGATGGGCTTAAAAGGCGTGGTGGTTCCCTGAGGAAAAGTAATCACCCAACCATCAGTTAAAGCTTTATTAATATTAGAAATATCACTCATTTTAACCTGACGATTGACATTTTCGCCAGAAGCACGCCAAGTACGTTCTATACTGATCGAACCCGCATATGCGAATATTTTTGGAAGTAATCCTGACTTCATGGTTTCTTTCGCTGCTACAAAATAAACATTCAATTTTGGATCCCACAAATAGCCTACATTTTTAATATTGTCATCGCGTCCACTCAGCGCGGCATTAAACACATGAAACATCGCCATCACATCTGCAAAGTAGGTTTGATGATTAGAAATAAACAAAACCTTGTTCTGGGGTAAACTTCGTAAAATCTCTGAGCCTTCTATTTGAAGCTCATTAAACCCTCGATAACGTCGGTGACTTAATACACCCGCAATGCGAATGACCCATTTTTTGAGAAACAAATATTGACCGAATATATTTTTTTTAAATAAACTCATATTGATTGTTAAAATTGGTTGTGCAAACCTACGTTATTTTTTTAAAAATTTTATTTAACATTGTTTTAATTTCCATAAGCATCATCGCTGTGGCGCCCCAAACAATATGGTTATTTAAATTAAAGGCCGGCACTTCATAAGATACACCATCCTCCGATAAAACATTCGACAAAACTTCAGAGTGGTCGTTCATAAAATCAGTTAAGGGTATTTCTAAAACCGCCTCAACTTCAGATGCCTGAAGCGTAAAACTTAACGTTTCATGTGAGAGGCCTATAAAAGGATGGACTTGAAAATTACTAGGCGGTATGTAAATGGATGACAAATCTCGTAAAACAGTAATTTTATCAGACGGAACGCCCACCTCTTCCGAAGTCTCACGCAATGCAGTTTCTTTAAAATTAGCATCTTCAGGTTCTGGTTTCCCACCAGGAAAACCAATCTGAGCCGAGTGAACGCCTTTGTAAGATTTTCGCATGATTAGCACTAAAAGTGTGTCACCTTCGTTGCTCGGATAAAATAAGGCGAGTACGGCCGCTAATTTTGCCGTTTTACGATCTTCTTTATACTGCTCCATTAATTGTTTACGAAACGAGGGTGCCATTTTTAATTGCGCCTCTAATCCTGGTAAACGGTGTTTATTTATTTCAGAAATCGCTTTTTCAAATGCCTTAAATCTCATATCTTTCAATTCTATAAATCTATACAACTCATGCGACTAGTTATACTTTTCTTTTTAAGCTGTGTTTTGTTGAGTTGTGAAGGTAAGAAAACAAAAACAATCACGCCAAAAAAAAGCGACTCTACTTCCATCACAAAAAAAGTGACTACTGAAAAAAAAGAACCAAATTTTCTTCTGAGCGATGCCAATGTGATGGAGTTTTTCTTGGACTATGATCAAAAACACAAAGAAAATAAGGTTCGAATTACGACCGATTTTGGTACTATTGATATCCAATTGTTTGAGGAAACAAAATTTCACCGTTCCAATTTTATTTACCTCATCAAAAAAAAATATTTCGACCAAACACAGTTTTATAGAGTCATCCCAAATTTTGTGATTCAAGGCGGCAATAGCGATGACCGTCAGACCTTACGAAAACGTCAAAAAATCGGGAAATACTTACTTCCTAACGATTACGACAAAGGGTTTAAACACCATCGTGGCATGCTGAGTATGCCGAGCAAAAACATAGAAAACCCTTATAAGAAAGCCTCCCCTTTTGAGTTTTTCATTGTACAACAACGCGGCGGCGCGCATCATTTGGATGGCGATTATACCATTTTTGGAAACGTAATTCGCGGTATGGACGTGGTGGATAAAATTGCAGCCGTCCCCACCGATGCCTCCGATTGGCCACTTCAGAATGTATTCATTAGAAAAATTGAGATTTTAGAATAAGTACTAACTTAATTTAAGTACATTGTCAAACGTAACCAATCATTAAAATCTTATCTAATGAAAACACGAATCGCTAATTCTTACGCCAAACTGCTTGTTTTGAGTCTCATAACGCTTATGACTAGTTGTAAAGAAACTATGAAACCAGAAGATAATTTATTATTACAAAAATGG
>Ga0115563_1002275_pt1 | contig 14233 bp, 8 predicted proteins | sample COGITO_mtgs_1105_2_FD_87198 | JGI IMG/M metagenome (GOLD analysis project Ga0115563, IMG submission 87198) | Pelagic marine microbial communities from North Sea - COGITO_mtgs_110519 | ecosystem: Environmental > Aquatic > Marine > Epipelagic | place: Germany:Helgoland, sampling site Kabeltonne...
GACGTCATAACCTGTTCCAGATAAACCATCACCCCAATTTTTGACAACGGTCATACCAACAGTTGTTTCAATGTTATGTTTATCTGCAATTGATTTTTTGTACGTTGCAAAAGAATCCCATGTATAAGAGTCGTATTGATTTCGACCTTGATTGACTGTACTTCGAGTTGTATTAAATACTTGTCCTGCTCCGTAATTTACAATCGGTGAAAAAGACTTGCTTTTATCGCTGTAGGTTTTAAACCCGATTCTAGAGGTTACTTTTAAAGCATCTGTAAGTTTGTATTCTAATTGGAAGTTTCCTTCAATACTGCTTCCAGAATAGGAATTGTAGGTGTCTCTAATTTGAGATAATGGATTGATAATTTCATTTCCAAATAAGCCATTTAAATCTTCTTGATCTATAGTAAATAATGGCGAATAACTAATCGCATTAAATAATACCGAACCTAAACCTGATTCGTTGATTGATTTTCTACTGTTAGAAAAGTAATTTAAATTTAAAGTTGTCTTTAAGCGGTCGTTCACGTCCACGCCTAAGTTTAACTTTATGTTATCTCTTACATAGTTTGACTTGTCTGGAGCAATGATTCCATCTTGATCTAAATGGGTTGCACTTAAATAATAAGTGATTTTTTCTGTACCTCCAGATAAACTTAGATTATGGTTAATCAATAGTGCTTCATCAAAAATTTGATCTTGCCAATCTAACCCTTCGCCTAAACCACTTAGGTTGGTGTAAGGTAAGCTTTGTCCATTGGCTGCGTAACTTTCATTGACCAAGGCAGCATATTCCGTACCGTTAAGTAAGGAAAGTTTTTTGGTTGTTTGTTGTACCGCTGCAAAGGCATTGTATGACACTTTAGGTGCCGTATTTTTCTTTCCGTTTTTAGTTGTCACTAATATAACTCCGTTAGCTCCTTGAATTCCATAAATAGCCGCTTGAGCATCTTTTAGTACTGTAAGACTTTCAATGTCATTTGGATTCAGGCTGTTAAGACTTGATACTATATATCCATCTACAACTAATAAAGGGTCGTTACTAGAGTTACTACTAACTCCTCTAATTAAGAATTTAAATCCACTTCCTGGCGATCCTGACGCCGAAGAGACAGAAACTCCCGTTGTGGTTCCTTGTAATGCTTGAGAGACATCTACAGGTTTTAATTTTTCAATTGTTTCAGCCCCTACAAATGACACTGATCCCGTCACATCTTTTCTGCTTTTAGATCCATATCCAATCACAACAATCTCATCAAGAGATTCGTTGTCTTCCTCTAAAGAAACATTCATGTTTGCCGATGCTGGTAATTCTTTAGTCTCAAACCCTATGTAAGTAAAGACTAAAGTCGCATTCGGTTGTACGTTTGTGATGGTAAAATTTCCATCGAAATCCGACACAGCTCCAGTGCTTGTGTCTTTAACAATGACATTAACTCCTATAAGAGGAAGCCCATCAGCGCTAGATTTCACTGTACCGCTTACTGTCGAATTTTGAGCGGATGCTGTAAAAGCAAATGCCAAAGTCATCAGTGCAGAATAAAATATTTTTTTCATAAATATTGGTTTGTTTTGGTTTACAGTAAATCTAAAACAACTTATTGCATAATTTGTTTAAATAACCTCAACAAATGTTATACAAAATAAAAATAATGCATAAAATTTAGTAAAACGTCAATTTTATAGAGTAAAAAATATTGATTAACAAAATGAATTAAATGTTAGACAAGAAAGATTTGACTAAATGTAGTGGATTTGTATGGGTAAAAAAGCGAGTTGTAGGGTTATTATATTTCTAAAATATAATTTGTTAAGCTGGATTCGTGGGGTAAATCCATTTTTTTGCGCAAACGATATCGTTTGACCTCTACACTTCGCGGGGATATATTCAGCAATGGTGCGATCTCTTTGGAAGATAAATTCAGGCGTAAGTACGCGCACAAGCGAAGGTCGTTAGGCGTGAGTACTGGATGCTTCTCTTTAATGAGTTTGAGAAAATCTTTATCCGCATTATTAAAAGCTTCTTCAAATAATTTCCAGTCGTCTGTATTGTTTAAGTTTTTATCAATAATTCTGATCACTTTCTTTATGTCCTGTTGATTGTCTTTTTCCTTTAATTCGCTTTTGATGCTATTCAGGAATTCATTCTTCTTAATCAAACTCATTGTAGAAACTGCCAACTCTCGATTCTTACTTTCGATGTCAAGTTTCAGTTTCTCGTTTGTTAACTGCATAAATTTTTGAGAGGCTTCAAGCTCTTTAAGTGCGAGTTGTTCATGAGATTTCTGAAGGAGTTGTTGTTGTTGTTTTCTGTAATACCGTTTGTATAGGTTATGGATTAGGATCCATAAAATAATAAAAAGGATTACATAGAGGGTTATTGCAGCATTTGAAAGGTGCCAGGGACGGTTGATTACAAAAGAATAGGAGACAGTATTGAGGGTCTCGGAGTTCCCTATTTTTCCTTTGACTTTAAATTCATAACTACCAAAAGGCAGGTTTTCGAATACTTGATGAGATTCTGCTTGCCAATCAGACCAAGAATCAGACCACCCTATTAACATGTAGGAATATTTTTCACTAACCACATTATCGTAGTGTGGAATGCTGTAGTTTATATAAATATTGTTGCTTTCAGAATCGAGTCTCCTAGGTGCAGTAGAATCGAGTCGAAATTTATCTTCATTAATTTTACTGGCCTCAACAGAGTTGATTTTTAAATTATAAATGTGATTTGGTTTTGGAGTGTCTGAATTAAAAATAAAATAGCCATAAGCAGAGCCTAGAAGATACTCATCCGTCCCAATTTTTGTTAGGTTCTCGAAACCAGAAACAACCTTTTTAAAGTTTGATATCGCAACTGGGATGATTTCAACCTTTGGTGTTTGTGTGACACTTCCTGCACTAATTATTAAAATATTATCATCTGCAAAGCACCATTTAAGACCCTCAGAATCCTTGACATCCATAATGGTGGTACGTGTTGAGTACTCTTTTAAGACTTCTTTGAAAGGCTCTGATTCAGTGAATGTTTGATCTGTAGGATTGAATTTGTAGACATCTTCAGATGAGGTGTAATAATAGTTTTTAGAGAATTTTAGAAAGTTGGAGCCATTACCCTTGGTGATTGGAGTAATGTTTGAAACTTTAGAGGCCTCAGTTAAATCTTTGTTTAAAGTGAGTTCATATAAACCTCTTAATTCATGGTTCACATATATCTGATCTCCTATGTGTTGATAAAAACGACTTGATATATCAAACCCTTTAATTTTATTTCTATAACGCCACCGCCCTTGAGACTTTTCTAAAAGACTTAAGCCATTATAATTCCCTTGTAATATAATGTTTGGATTCTCTTTAAGGAGTTTAAAGTCCCACGTTCCAAGGGATTGACCTATACTGTATTGTAGTTTTTGATTTTTGATGAGTAAAGTTCCGCGGTCGTGTCCGCAGAAAATTTGGTTGTCAATAACCTTAAGGTTCCACACTTGACCATTTGTACCTTCAATAAAAGTAAAGTCAGAGTTCATGCCTCTCCGTTTATAAAATAGTCCTTGATTTGTTCCTAAGTACAAATAATCTTCAAATAACACGGAAGTATAAACAGTTCCAATGGCTCCTTTTGTGTCGTTACAAACAATAAACTGAGAGGATAAGTTTATATGACTGATTCCAATATCAAGCCCTAACCATAAATTATTCTGGTAGTCTTCAAAAACAGATAATACGGTATTGTTGCTGAGTCCTTTCTCAAAATTAAGATCATATTTAAGCATCCCGTTTGGACTTAGGTGGTACAGTCCGTTGGAAACAGTCCCTATAACAATACTGGCGTCACTTAACTTGGTGGCACTGTAAATTGTAAGTGAATTGAGATTCACTTTAGGATCTATTTTCCATGGTGTTAGTTTCTTGTTGTTTAAGAAATAAAAGCCATTAGATGCTGTCATTACTAGAAGTTGATCGTTGTGTTCAATTAAGCCCGCAATATTATCAGATTTCAGCCTTGGATCGTCACTAACAAGCTCTACATTTCCATCAAGTATTTTATAAAGCCCTTTGTTTAACTGGTTAAAAAACAAAACGCCTTCTACCTCAAAGATGTTTGAGATGACATGATCGGATTCTATAAAAGTTGTTTCTTTTGTAAGTTCATTTACTAAATAAATCCTAGAAAGGGATTGGAAGATCAACCAATCATCTAATTTAATAATATCCCAAAACTGTTCATCTTCGTCTAATTGAATGTCGAATTCTTGTACTAAAGAGGTGTATTCTAAGATGCTTTTATTATTTCGTTTCCAAACACCAAAATCCATATAACTCCCAGTATAAATTAGGTCATTAATTGCCTTTACAGATCTCACAATAGAATTATCTGGGACTGGATACAGTTTCCAATTCATACCATCATACTCCAATAATCCGGAGTTGTTGGCAAAATACATGGTTTGATCGGAGGTCTGAGAAATGCTCCAGTTTTGATTTTGAGCAGCATAAGCATCTGGATTGTATGCCATTACAGGAGGGTGCTCTTGGGCAGAGACCACAAAAGAGGTCAATAAAACTAAAACATACTTAATAGTTCTCATATGAATTGAAAGGCACAAGGTAATGAAAATTTGAAATTTGAACTAATTGCAACGAAGGATAACGCTATAAAACCATCGGAGACATAAATAAAGCAGCTCTAAGAATTAAGATTACTTAATGTTTAAAAAGGACACTAAATCTTCTTTTCTCCGTTTGGCAACGGGTAATATAAGATTTCCAATAAGTTCGCAGTTACTACCGTCAGCATTATTAATGTTTACGATATACTTAAGGTTTATTAAGTATTTTTTATGGATTCTGAAAAAATACCTTGGAGCTAAAATCTTATCATACTCTCCAATGTTTTTAGAAACAAAAAAGGTTGTCTTATCAATAAGATGAATTATAGTATATCTTCCGTCTGATTCAAAATACAAAATATCATCTATCTTAATGAAGTCGATTTTTTTTGTGGAAGGAATTGCAATAAAATTATAATCAGAAGTTTTGGCTTCAATAGAAGTTTTAGCCGATTCTAATTGGGGGTTGGTCGTAAACAGTTTGTTCTTAAGATTATCTTCAAGTATTTTCACTGTGGTCATCAAATCCTTTGGGTCAATTGGTTTTAGAAGGAAATCAATGGCGTTAAATTTAAAGGCAGTTACTGCATATTCTTGAAAAGCTGTTATAAATACTGCTGAATAATCGTCATATTCTATACCGTCAAGCACATCGAAGCCGGTTCCGTCTTGCATCACAATATCTAAAAAAATGAGTTTTGGCTGTAAGTCGTTGATTGTTTTAATTGCATCCTCAACAGTGGTAGCTATCGCTATTACTTCAATTATAGGACAATATTTGCCCAAATAAATATTTAATAATTCATTGTTTTTAATTTCGTCATCGACGAGTATAGCACTGATTTTTGACATAATAAACTAAAATAAGAACGCGATTTAAAGACTCAAATAATATATAGTGAACAACTACTCAAAAGACAATTGATTTAAAATATATTATAGTAGGTTATCATACAAATATAAGGAAAATAACACAAAAATTATTATAAAACCCTATAAACTACTATAATATGACGAATTGATTTGTTCTTAAAAAGTAATTGTGTAACTTTATTTTTTGTTTAATAAAATGAATGATTTAATAAAAAATTTAAAGTCAAGTTGGGTGCTAGCAAGTATGAGCTTGTTAAGTCTGTCTGTAAACTACATATATGCTCAGCAAACCAATGCAAGAGATGCGTTTATTGAAAGAATAAACACCGCATTCAACCGTCAAGACACTCAAAAATCTGATAGTATCTTCAATGTGCTTAAACAAGAGGCCTGGTCTTTGAAAGAAGATTCCCTTTATGTAGATCTTACATTTCAGCAAATAGAAAAAAACAAAGACTCGGTGGATATTTTTCTAGTCACAACTATTCTGGAGGATCTCATGATAAAAGAATATGAATTCTTAAAAACCCATCCTAAACTTCTCCTTGTTTGTTATCTGAATTTGAGTAAATTCTATCTATCACGATACAATACGTCAAAAGCCTCTATGGGTCTTAGTAAATATTATTTTGATGGCTATTTAGAAATTCTAAAAACGACTCCTTTAAGCACTAGCGATATTCGATTGCATCAAAAACACAGACTACGCTATTTGCAAAAAACACAAAATGATAGTCTGTTATATTACCTGAACTCATACGAGCTGCCAAAACAAACAAAAAATTTAATATTAACCAGATGGTACAGATCTAAAGATAATCATAAAAAAGAACTGATACATGCCAAACAAAGTGGACATTCACTTGAGCTTTTAGTTGCTTATAGAAACAACTTACAACTCTCTAAAGTGGATAGCTTATTTCCAATTCTACTAGAAAAATTTAAAGGAAAAAACAGTTTCAACGAACATCTTCTATACCTCAACATGGGGCATCGCTATGCTTTAGAACGTCGCTTTGACAATGCTGACAAAATGTACCTTAAAGCTTTGAACTATTTTGAAGACAACAAAAAATCGTATCAACTAAATGAATGTTTGGAAGCTATCCTTGATGTTAAAACCCAAATTGGAGATCTAAATGCATTCAAATTTTACAACACCAAATTAAACGCTCTTAAACAGCAGCAACACGATGAGCAATTACTCGTAATTGAAAAGTATTTAAGTTTTGTAAAAGACATAACTTTCTTAGAGGCGAAAACAAAAAAGAAAGCTGAAAAACTAGAAAAAGAACAAGCTAAAAATGAACTCAAGTATCAAAAAACAATAACTTCTGTTGGGCTTGCATTCTTCTTAGTGTTTTCGATTTTTATATTTTTTTATTTTCAAAGCGTAAAAGAAAGAGAGTCTTTGGAATATAAAAATGAAAAAATGAAAGTTGATCTATTAAGATCAAAGTTTAAACCTCATTTCACATTTAACGCACTCTCTGTTATCAATTATTTTATTGCCAAAAAAGATGTTGAAAACGCTTCTAATGCACTTACAAAAATGGCGACGCTGTTACGCTCTACACTTGATAATATGAGTAAAGATTTAGTTTCCTACCAGTCCGAATACAATATCTGTAAGGATTATATGTATTTAGAGCTACTGCGATTTTCAGATAGATTTGAGTGTAACTTCAAAGATCTTAACGACCCAATTATTAAAGCATGGAAAGTTCCTCCAGGAATTATAGAACCTTTTTTAGAAAACTCTGTAAATCATGCATTTAAGGGGGTGAAAAGTAAGGGGTTAATTTCTCTAACACATCAAATAGAGAAAAACTGCTTAGTGATTTGCGTGAAAGACAATGGAGTAGGAATTGATACCGAAAAAATATATTCTGAAAACTTACATGGAATGAGAATTACTAAAGACGTTATAAAAGCAACTTCAAAGCTATATAAGACACCTATTAAATTCCAAATAAAATCAGACGGTGGCACCGTTGTAACTCTTACTATTCCTTTATTGAAATCATAAAAAAAGCATTACTCTAAATTTAGAGTAATGCTTTTTTTATGATATGATAAGAATGGCTATGTATTTAACCACATAATTTAGTCATCAAAAATCCCGTCATTTGTTGATGGTGGTGGCAAAGAAACCGCCTGAGACTTCATTGGATTTAAAGCTATGAACGTTCCTATAGCGGTCAGTGCTGCGTACTTACCCATTTTAGAAAGAGCTTCTTTACGTGTGATTTCATTTTTGATGTTTCTATTTTCTTTATTCATAATTTTGTGGTTTGGATTATTAGTATAAACTCTAGTGTCTAAAACGATTATTTAATTAATAATTAGCTTCGTCGCTTTAGATTGGTCATTATTGCCTAATATTGCAACATAAACCGCTGATTCTATGTCAGATACATCAATTTCATGTTTTGTTTGAGAGGCTTTCAAATGATACTCTCTAACCACGCTTCCTTTCATATCAATTAATTTTAACACATAGTCACTCCTTAATTGACCTTGAACCAGTAACTTTTTGGTAGATCTTATGAATGAAACTTCAACAGAGTATAGTAGTGCTGATAATCCCTCATTAGAGAAAGTCTCTGAAGTTGTACTTAAGTAAAAACGTCCAACCCCACTTAAATCCGAAGTAGGGGTAAACGTATAGTCGTCAGAGGTAATCCGTGTTTGAGTATTTAATTCGTAATCATGTAAAAAAAACTCTGTTCCTGAAGGTACATTTAAATCATCGACACTAATAGTTGCTTCCAATCCAGCTGCAACACTTACTTCAACCGGTATGACATAATCCGTTGCTGTTAAATCCGCTGTGGATAAAGCTTGAATAGCAAGATTAACTCCTCCTTGAGAATTTTCTACTAGATGAGTTCCTATATCAGACCCTAAAGACCCTGCATCATAAGTCACGTCCAATCCGCGTGAGCCATTTGCATCAATAAAATAAATTGAAGTCTCAAATATATTAGACCCTTTATATAATTTTAACTTGAAGGAGGAAGGTAAAGCCTGACGTCCAGTAATGAAATCATCTTGAGCAATAGCACTGACTCTTCTCGCTGATTTTGGAATCGTAAAAGAGCCACCAGCAGCAGAAGATATAATTATAAATCCTTGTCCAGGAGTGATCAATTCACTAGATGAAAAACTGTTGATTACTTTCCAAGAGGAAACTTCTGTTGTGGCTTCACCATCATACCCATAAATGGCAGCATAACTTTGGTCAATAGCATTACTAGCGCCTAAAGCTGTTACTATCGCTCCAGCGTGAATATGTGTTGTAAAAGGATTCCCAACAAGGCTAGTTTCTTTAAACCCAGCAGAACCTAACGAAAGTGATAATGGAGTGTCCGCAGTTTGAACATCTCCACTATAAGTCAATGTTTCTCCGTTAACAGATCCTGCACGATACCCTGTCCCAGCGACTAAGGGTGTAGCGTCTGTAGAGGCATATTCTTCATACAGTCCTGTCGATTTATTGAATGGACCATACATTAGGTTTGTAGGGGTAATAGTTCCAGTAGCAATTTTTCCGGAGTTAGCTGTCGCAAACAAATTAAAAGTTTGACCGCTTACGGGTGGAGACACTAAATCTCTAGTGTCAGAGGATGCAGTAAAACGACGGTACTCTGCATTGCCTGTAGAAGTTCCAGCAACAAAAAGGTCTGAAAAATCATTGGACACGGAATCCATTATAAAATCTCCACTGGAATCAATATTTACATTACTTGACGCATGGACAAAAGCTGTAGGGGAGATATACATATGACCACTTGCAGCAATATTTAAATCTTGAGCAAAAATGGATAAACTAAAGAGAAATGTTATAATAGATAATTGTAGGATAGGCTTTTTCATAATAATGATTTGAAAGAATAGTTTTGAAAAATTAATAAATACGGTCAAAAATATGTCACTCATACCAATTAACCTATAACTATGTAACAAACGGCGTTTTGGCGTAATAAACGGCATATTAATGTAATAAACGGTAAAATCATATATTGGATTTTCGCTTTGATATCCATGATATGAGATAAACAAAAAATGATAAGAATAACATTACAAAAAAATGGTTTGTAATGTTCAATGAGCTAAATGCTAAAGCAATTCCTGTAAAACTAATAGTGTAAATCACTATTAAGAGTGTACTCTCAAAATGAGAGAGTTTTAGGTTTGTAAGATGGTGATGCAAATGATTTCTGTCTGGAGAAAAAGGGCTTTTGCCATTTATCAATCGAACACAAAACACGCGAAGGGTATCCAATAACGGGAAACTAATTAATGCTAAAACGATTACACTTGCATTGTTCAAGAAATAACCAGTTTCACTAAGGAGGTTGGCTCCGTTAGTAATTGTTATCACAGAAAATACGCCAAAAGCTATAATGACCCCTAAACTCATTGAGCCATTATCTCCTAAAAATAAACGTTTTTTAAAATTAAATATTAAAAAAGAAGTTAATGCTCCTGAATAACAAAACATAATTATTGCCTGAATCACTAAATCATTTAAAAAGAAAAATGAACCAAAACATAAGGTACAAATTAAACCTACTGAAGCAGATAAGCCATCAATGCCATCAATTAAATTAAACGCATTTACTACAATCACAAATACAAACACAGAAAATACATAACTAAAAATAACAGGCAGCTCATAAATTCCAAAAAGGCCATCAAAACTATCAATCCGTACTTCACAGGAAATAATCACAAAAAGAGCTGTAATGACTTGAAAAATCACTTTTTCTAAAGGGCTCACTTCGAAAATATCATCTTTAAGTCCAAAAAACACCATTAGAGAAACAGCACTACACAAACCAAAAGCTATTTTAAAATCTAAATCTATACTAGAGGAGTTATACAAAAGAAAACTTGCTAGTGCCAATGCAAAAACAACACTAACAAATATACTTACGCCACCTAAAATAGGAGTGGATTTTAAATGTTTTTTTCTTAAATTAGGATGGTCCACCAACTGAAACCGATGTGCAAATCGAATCGCTTGAGGAATAAGCCACTGTGCCGTAAAAAAGGCTAATACAAACACAAAAGAATACAAATAAAAATTAGGTATTAATCCTGTTGACTTTGATAATAACGGATCTAAAAATGATAGATATAACAAGTCATTTATCCAAGCCCTTGTACTAATTCCAGAAAGTATAAAAAAAGTAAAGAATCCAGGCATAGGCGCAACTGTTGATAGTTAATAATTTTACGAGAAGTTAAAAACTCTACAGAAAAACTCTACTTTTAATGGCAGATATATTTCTGTAGCGTTTTATTGACTACATGAGGAATTTTTTTATTATTTTATTCTAACAACTTCTACACGTCTATTTTTGCGTCTTCCATCTCTAGTTGAATTAGAAGCGATTGGATTCGCTTCTCCAAAATGCTCAGTCATAATGTTGTTTGGCGAAATCCCTAAATTGTTAACAAAATAATCTCGAACCGCTGTTACTCTGTTCTTAGATAAACGCTTGTTAAATTCACTAGGACCAGAACTATCAGTGTAACCTGAGAATTTAAAAACAGCCTCTGGGTGTTGTTTCATTATTTTAGCCATTGTTTGTAAAACTGAAAGAGATTCATCCTTTATCTTATAGCTAGAGGTGTTAAACAAAATATCTGGAGTCAACTTATTTAATTCTGTGTCTTTAGCGCCAACCATTACTTCTTTGTATGGGCAGCCGTTATTGGACTCTATCCCAGGAACTGTTGGACATTTATCCGCTGAATCAACGATACCATCATTATCACTATCTGGAAGTGGACAGCCATTATTTGTTGGCAAGCCTTTTGTTTTTGGGCAGTTATCTGCTGAATCAAAGACACCATCACCATCCGTGTCAGCTTCTGCTTCTACTTGTGCTTGTGGACAACCATTATTAGCTGCATATACGTCTGGACACTTATCAAGAGCGTTAACCACACCATCACCATCACGATCATTCGATTCTTCTGGGCAGCCATTGTTTTCAGCAACTCCAGGAACGTTCGGGCAATCATCCACTTTATTTTTCACACCATCATTGTCATCATCATTATCAATAAATCGATACATTAAAGAAGCGGAGTATTGAAAGTGACTTGTGTTATATAAATGATCTCCGTTATTTAACAACCATTTGCCTGTTCCGTTAAGATTGATGCCAAATTGTTCTGAAATCCAAAAATTAGCACCGGGTCCAAAATTAAGGGTTACACCTGCGTGGTTTCCCTGAAGAGCAGTGCCAACTCCACCATGAAGGTAAAGCTCTATCCAATCATTTCGATCGAACCAACCTCCAAAGGTTTCATCATAGTAGTATTTCAAATCGAGGTCTAATGCTAAGTATTTAACATCAGAGGTTATAATTATATCATCGATCATTCCTTTATTAGCTTTCCATTTATTGTTACTTAAAGCGGCCGCTAAACTAAACCATTTGCTAAACCGATATTCTAACTCAACATTATAGTTGTTAGAAAAGGCCATTTGATCGAAACCACTCAAGGCTTCAAAAGGATTATTATGCCCTGAGTTATCCACTAGGTTCACTCCTAGTTTTAGAATGAGTGTTCTATGGGTCTCATTCATGGAGTCATTTGACATTGATTCTTGGGCTTGTGATGACACAAGGCCTCCTATAAAAAATAAAAGTAGTGTAAGTTTTTTCATGTTACATTAGGGTTAAGTAGTCTATTGCTTGTTTAAAAGTAAATTTATATTTGTGCACAAATAAAGGAAGGATAGGAATAATATACTAACATCATGTAACAAACGGCTGATTGATGTAACAAACGGCTGATTGATGTAACAAACGGCATAACCAGCTCACTAGATTATAGATATAAAAAATAGTGAATACCGAAACTTTTAACATATTGACTCATTATATTTGGAGATGTCCTATATATAATCATGAAACTACACTCTAAAATGATTCAAAATTTATTGACTGTACAAGTAATGAATTTAAATACATAATAATGGTATAGAACCTATGTTTTATTTTCAACTTCAAAAGCATCCATAGTTTATAAACCCAACTAACCAACCACGCCTCGGCATAGCGTATTACATGAAATCAGAAAATAAAATGAAGATTTTTTAATTAGGGTTGTAGATAGCAACAAAAACGTTTTATCGAAAACAAAAAACCTCCAACTAAAAAAGGTTGAAGGTTTTACCTGTACAAACTAATCGCAAGAATTAGCCATTTTGAAGATATATCAGAGAACAGCTCTTAATTTATTTTTGTATATCTTTAAGTAATGAGAAATTTAAAATATCTTTTTGCTTATACCGTACCGCTTTCGGCATTGATCTCTTTTGAATCCATGGGGCTAGGAACCTACACTTCCGTTATTTACGCTTTTATAATACTCCCTTTTTTAGACCTCATAACTGGCGAGGGACCTAAAAACATATCCAAAGAGGAAGCGAATAACAAAAAAACAGATTGGGTTTTTGATGTGATGTTGTATTTAAATCTACCCATCATTTTTGGGCTTTTATGGCTTGTGTTTTCAAAAATTCAAACACAAGAATACGCTGCTTATGAACTCATTGGATTGGGCCTCTCCGCAGGAATTTTATTGGCAACCAACGCCATTAATGTAGCGCACGAACTAGGACATAGAACGCCTTACTTTGAGCGGTTCATGAGCAAATGTCTGTACATGCCCTGCTTGTATATGCATTTTTATATAGAGCACAACTTTGGTCATCATCTGAATGTGGCGACTCCAAACGACGGCGCAACCGCAAAATACAATCAGACTGTATTTTCGTTTTGGGTCACCTCTGTGACAAAGCAATACATAGATGCTTGGAACTGTCAAATGAAACTTTTAAAAACTCAAAATCGCCCATTCTTATCTGTGAAAAATGACATGCTTTGGTATCATTTGATTCAACCCACCTATATATTTGGAGTGTTCTATATCTTTTCATTTGATGCGATGCTATTTGCCATCGCTATTGGAGTGGTATCTTTTCTGTTTTTAGAGAGCATCAACTATATTGAGCATTACGGATTGAGACGCTTTAAAACGCCTTCTGGACGGTACGAACGCGTGCAACCTCAGCATTCATGGAATTCTAATTTTAATATTGGAAGGATTGTGTTGTATGAATTGACTCGGCACAGCGACCACCACTTTAAGTCCTCCAAAAAATACCAACTCCTAAACAGCTATGAACAAAGTCCAACTTTACCGCTGGGCTACCCCGCTTCTATTCTATTAAGTTTTATCCCACCACTTTGGTTTAAAATCATGAATCCACTAGTACCAGAAAAAATGAAGAAAAAATAAAGGCTGTAAATTGAGATATCTATTCTGATCTGAAGAAAATAATTAAAATCCTATTTTGATAGTATATTTGAGTATATCAAAAGTTAATATTACAATCTATTAAGAATTAAATAACTCATAAATGAATTCTTTTTTAAAATTATATGAAACGTATTTAGAACTGTCTTAATATATTTATTTTTTGAAGTTTCTGAACTGATTACGGGACTTAGTTTAAATAAACTTCTTTGATACGGCGATCGTTTTTGTTTTGTCTAAACTTTAAAACAGCCCCTTTAGATTTTGTGTAAATAGAGAGCACTTTATCGATGCGATGTATTGAGAGTCGTAATTTTTTAACGCGAGATTCGTAGGACAAATTGGGTTCAAAAAAAGTTAAAATTGACGGAAAATCGACAGCAGTTGGGTGTTCCTTA
>Ga0115563_1002303_pt1 | contig 14142 bp, 10 predicted proteins | sample COGITO_mtgs_1105_2_FD_87198 | JGI IMG/M metagenome (GOLD analysis project Ga0115563, IMG submission 87198) | Pelagic marine microbial communities from North Sea - COGITO_mtgs_110519 | ecosystem: Environmental > Aquatic > Marine > Epipelagic | place: Germany:Helgoland, sampling site Kabeltonne...
GCGTCAGAGAATGGGTTGCCGCGCGAAACCAGTTCGCTATCCTATACCCCGAACGGTTCAATAAATGACCCGTCAAAACCGCATGGGCTAAGCCTCATACACAGAGTTTCGGATACTCCCAAATGCTTGAGTGCTAACTCAGGCGTTTTGCCACGCTTTGCCACTCTCTCGCTCAACCCGGCGCATTGACATTTGAAAGCTGTAAAGCTCTGGGCGATAGAGAATTTTGATGAACTCCACTGGCTTCCCCAAGCTGTCGAAAACAACTCGGCGCACATCAATCAAGGGCGCACCCGCCGTAACGCCAAGTGCCCCAGCCGTTGTTGCATCCGCGAGAGTTGCAGACAGGTTTTGGGTGGCTGAGGCAACCTGAACACCGACCTCTTCCAACAAGATCAGAAGCGGTGTGGCGGACATGTCTTGTCCTTCAATCAACGCCCCAATGTGCAACGGAACCCATGTGTTGAGCAAAGACATTGGCTGTCCCGACAGATCGCGCACCCGTAATGCATGCAGCACCGCATCGCCCTTTGCCACGTCAAGCCGAGTGGCGACGTTTTTGGGCGCAGGAACATAACCCGACTTCAAAACACGCACCGTCGTTGTGCGCCCGATATGTCCGACGTTTTCGAATAGCCCGTCCAGCGTCGCCCGCATCGGCTCAGCAGCAGCGCTAACAGCATTGGGCGCGACACGCGTTCCCTGACCTTGCTTGCGTTCTACAAACCCTTGGTTTGCCAATTCGTTCAACGCCCGTTGCGCCGTTATCCGCGAGACGTTGAACGCCGCGCAAAGCTCCGCTTCGCCCATGATCTTGTCCCCCGCCACCAAGTCACCTGACGTGATTTGATTGCGCAAGATCACCAGTATCTGCTGATAGAGCGGCACACCTGTTTGTGTATCGAGTTCTGCTGACGTCGTCATATCCAGAATTTTTGCCCTTGCTCAAACGAATCTTGCTATCTTGTTATATCTATATAACATCTGAAGTAGTTATTGGAGTGTGCGTTGAAACTTGCAAAAGAACCAGTCCTGATCATCGGCGGTGGCCCCGTTGGGCTGACCCTTGCGTGGCGCTTGTCACAGGCTGGTTTGCCGGTAGTGGCCTTTGAAGCCGAAAGCGAAATACCTGATCAATTGCGCGCCTCCACATTTCATCCGCCGACGCTGGACATGTTCGACGCATCCGGGATTACGGCAGAAATTATTGCCAAAGGGCGCATTACGCCGGAGTGGCAAATTCGGATGTTGGCAACAGGTGAAAATGCCCGTTTTGATCTGGGCGTTTTGAAGGACGACACGGACCACCCCTATAGATTGCAGTGTCGACAGGCCGAATTGAGCCGAGCGCTTTTGAAGCGATTGCCAGATGATGTTGTCTGCTTTGGAGCGGAAGTATCTGAGGTCTCGCAAGACGCGTCCGGAGTCATGGCGGTGGTCAATGGGCAGGAATTGCGCGGATCAATTATGGTCGGCTGCGATGGTGCGCGTTCTATCGTGCGCAAGTCTATCGGTGCGGAGTTTGAAGGCGGCACCTATCCCGAGAACACCATCCTCGCGACCACGCATTTCCCGTTTGAAGACCACATCGAGGGCCTGTCCGGTGTGAATTATATTTGGAAACCTAAAGGAACGTTCTCGCTGTTGCGTCTGCCGGATGTATGGCGTGTCTCCTTGCATCCCGAGAACGGCCAAAGCCCCGAAGCCGCTATGGAAGATGCCTGTATCCGCGAGCAGGTGCTATCAGTCGTTTCTGCTGCGCAAGACATTGACATTGCTGAAAAACGCATCTATCGTGTACATCGCCGTGTGGCAACGCATTATCGCAAGAACAGGATGTTTCTGGCGGGTGATGCGGCCCATCTCAATTCACCCAAGGGCGGTATGGGGATGAATGGCGGCATTCACGATGCTTGGTCGCTGGCGGATAAATTGATCGATGTTGCAAGCGGAAACGATCCGGAAATTCTGGACCGCTACGAACGCCAGCGCAGGGCCGTCGCGCATGACGACATTGTGCAGCAAGCTGATACCAATCGCGCACGAATGAACACTCTTGATCCCGTTGAGCGGGCGGCTCATCTCAAGAACCTGCAAGACATTGCTGCAAACCCTGACAAGGCCCGCGCCTTTCTGCGTAAGTCGTCCATGATCGACGGTCTTGAACATGCGGAGTCCATCGCATGAGCCAGAGAATTGCGATATTGGGCGGCTGTGGCGGCATCGGGCGCGACTTGGTCGCGGCATTGCGCGCTGACGGAACCACCCCCATTGTTTTGGACCTCTCCGCTTCAATCGAAGCACACCCGATGGACGTTGAAACGCATACCGTTGACGCCACGGATGCCGATGCAATGCTACGTGTCGCGGACGAAGCGGGAGAGATCGGCGGCTTTGTAAATCTATGCGGCTTTATGAGCGACGCAGAACCGCTCGCGACACATACACCGGAGACTTGGGCAAGCCTGATTGATGGCAACCTGACCTCAGCCTTTTACGCAGCGCGGGCGTTCTCGAGCCACATTATAGACGGCGGCGCGATGGTCCTCACCGGATCAGGCTTGGGCCATTTCGCCCGCCCCGGCTATGGTGCTTACGCCGTGGCAAAGGCTGGCATCGCAGCCATAACGCGGCAACTCGCCCTTGAACTCGCGCCAAACTGCCGGGTGAATTGCGTGGCACCGTCGGCTGTCGACACGGCGTTCTTGCGCGGCGGCACCGGGCGTTCCGACGAACAACAAGCCGAGCGGCTGGATCGTGAAGCTTACGCGAAAACCATCCCGCTGGGCCGGATCGCAAAACCGCGCGACATCACGGGGCCAATCCAATTCCTGCTTTCGCCCGCTTCTGATTACATCACCGGGCAGGTACTTCACGTTAACGGCGGGACATACATGGGATGAACACAGCATGACCTTTCACCTTCCCATCACCCCACCAAGCCATGTCACAGGACTGGCAGGCCAAGGCGCAAGCCAGGGTGGCGGCATTGAGATACCGATCTATTATCCCGCAACAGGGCAACAGATTTCCACATTGATCGAGGATTGCCCTAATGCCGTGGCAAAAGCTGTGTCCGTCGCACGAGACGCTTTTGACAAAGGGCCGTGGCCGCATCTGAATGTCGAAAAACGAATGGAAGTGCTTGAGGCCTGCCGCGCGATCATTCTGGAAAACGTCGATGAATTGGCTCGGCTTGAATGTGCAGCAACGGGGCTGGTCCTCAAGGAGCTCAAAGCCCGGCATATGGTCCGCGCCGCTTATAACTTCCGCTTTTTTGCGGAATACATCAGCCAGTCAAAGGGCGAGGCGTACACCCAGACCGACAACTATATCACAACCGTGACCCGTAGGCCCGTTGGCGTTGCGGCCTTGATCGCACCGTGGAACGCGCCTGTCGCTTTGGCGACAATGAAGATCGCAGCGGCTTTGGCGTTCGGCAACACCTGCGTGCTGAAACCTTCCGAACAGACCCCGCTGTCGCTCGCCCGCTTGGTCGCCTTGTTGCAAGAGGCACTGCCGGAGGGTGTGTTAAACTTGGTAAATGGCCGTGGCCCTGTGACCGGGGCGGCTTTAGTCGCAGACCCAAATGTCGATCTAATCAGCTTTACCGGCGGCACAGAAACAGGCCGCGCCATCATGTCCACTGCTGGTCAAAATCTGGTGCCTGCAACGATGGAGTTAGGCGGAAAATCTGCCAACATCATCTTTGCCTCTGCCGATATGGAGCGCGCGTTGGATGGGGCCTTGCAGGGGATATTCTCCAACAACGGCCAGCAGTGTCTGGCTGGCTCACGCATCTTGGTCGAACGCAGTATGTTCGATGAATTCACTGCGCGATTTGCCGAACGGGCCAAAGGGATCAAGGTCGGCGATCCGCTGGATGACGCCACCGAAGTCGGGCCATTGGCATCTGCACCTCACATGAACCGTGTGTTGTCCTTCGCTGAAAAGGCACGCGAGGATGGCGGCTCCGTACTGACAGGCGGAACCCGGCGCGATGACCTTGGCGCGGGCTATTTCATTGAACCAACGGCGGTGCTGGCCACCTCCAATGCTGATCGTTGTGCGCAAGAAGAAATCTTTGGCCCCTTCGCTACCTTCCTGCCGTTTGACGATATCCAAGATGCCGTCACCATCGCCAATGACACCCAATTCGGCTTAGTCAGCTATATCTGGTCGGACCACTTACCAACCGTCATGCAGATCCAAACCCAACTGTGCTCGGGCGTTGTCTGGGTCAATACGCCGATGATGCGCGAATTGCGCGCGCCTTTTGGCGGGTTCAAGTCATCCGGCGTGGGCCGTGAGGGCGGCGCATCTTGCGAACGGTTCTACACAGAAGAAGTCACAACATCGACACCGATCAAACCGGTGCACCTGCGCAGATTTGGCGCTGAAACGTAAGGGCCGCAACAAACGGTCATCAACCAACTGGGAGAGTTGATATGAAGCATTTCAAGAACCTACTGGCCGCAGTGGCCCTGTCCGCGTTGGCGCTGCCCGCTGCGGCGCAAGAGATAGTCAAGGTCGGCACCTTTGTGCCCGAACAATCCACTGGCGTTGCCAAGGTCATCAAACCTTGGATGGAGGCCGTTGCCGCCGAGACTGGCGATGTAAAAATGATGCCCTTCTGGGGCGGAACATTGGGCAAGAACCCGTTCAAACAATTCGAATTGGTGCAGAACGGTGTGGCAGATGTGACATGGGTTCTGCCGGGGTATACGGCGGGTCAGTTCCCTGAAATGGGTGTCTTTGAATTGCCCTTCCTGTTTCGCACCGCCGAAGAAGCCTCGGTCATAGGCTGGAAAATGCATGAGATGGGATTGCTGACCGGGTTTGACGGCGTTCACGTGGTCGGCTTCTTTGCAGCGGAACCCAACGCGCTGTTTATGAAGAAAAAGATCGCCAGTCTTGATGATATCGAGAATATGAAAGTACGCTCTGTCGGGTCGATCCATGCCAGTTGGCTTGAGAGCCTCGGTGCGGCCCCGCAAACGCTGTCTTCGGCTGAGATGAACGAAGGCTTGAACCGCGGCACTGTCGACGGTGCAATCCAAGGTTGGACCGGGATGAAGACCTTCAAATCGCTGCCTCTGGTCGATCAGGCCTATGTTGTGCCTGCCGGGGCTATCCCGTTTCTCCTGCTGATGAACGAGGGCAAATGGAACAGCCTCAGCGACGATGCGCAGACCGCGATCATGTCTCACGGCGGTGCAGTCATGGCGCAAATGGGCGGGGATGCTTATACGGATGTGGGTGAGAGCATTCGCAAAGACGTCGTGGCCGAAGGCCGTATCGAAGTCGTGACGCCGGATGCGGCAACGATCGAGAAATACGCAGGCAACGTGAAACCTGTGCATGATGCCTGGATTGCCGCAACACCAAATGGCCAAGCGGTCTATGACACGGCGGTCAAGCTGTTGGCTGAGATGCGCGGCGCCAGCTGATGAGCGGCACCATGACCCAGGCAAGCAGGCTTGATCGGTTCACACGCAATGTTGCCCTTGTCGGGTTCTGCGGGCTTGTGGTCATGGCGCTTTTAATCACATGGGACGGCTTTGCCCGATACTTGGGGGCACCACGTATCTCGGGGTTCTCGGATTACGGTGAGGTCGTGTTTCCCATCGTCATCGCATCCTGCTTTCCGGCGGGATTGCTGCGCCAAACAAACGTCACCGTGCGCGTATTTGGAACAGCGGGCGGGTTTCGGGTAAATGCAGCGCTTGAGCTGTTCGGCGCTATCGTCACACTCGTTTTCTTCGGCCTGCTGGTTTGGCAATTTGTCCTGTTGGCTGGCCAATACGGCGCTGGTGGCCGCACCACCCGCACCATCGGCTTGCCCCTCGCCCCATGGTTCTACATCACCGTTGCAATCATGGCGATCTGTGTGCCGGTGCAAGCCTTCGTCGCCTATAGTTGGCTGCGCGCGCTGATCTCGGGCGAAAGACCGGACATCATGGAATTGCAGCATGACGAATTGGCGGACATCGAGCCATGATCGCTGACCCAATCACAACAGGGCTTCTGGGTCTCACCGCCATGTTCGTGCTGATCGTCTGCCAAGTGCCTGTCGGGATTGCCATGGGCGTCGTCGGCGTCATTGGCACTGGGTTGATCATCGGTTTTGCTCCGGCCCTTACGTTGCTGGCGACAGAGCCATCCGGCGCGATGGCGGCGGAAGGACTGGCGGTTATTGCGATGTTCCTGTTGATGGGCAACCTCGCCCATGTAGGGGGCTTATCAGGCGAATTATACCGATTGGCCTACGTATACCTTGGTCACAAACGCGGCGGGCTGATCTTTGCCACCGTCGGGGCCTGCGCGGGTTTTGGCGCCATCTGTGGCTCAAGCGTCGCCACTGCCGCAACAATGGCAAGGATCGCCTTGCCCGAGATGCTGAGCCGCGGCTACGCCAAACCCTTGGCCGCCGGATCAATCGCGGCGGGCGGAACGCTTGGCATGATTGTGCCGCCCTCCGTCGTGATGATCCTATATGCCATCCTGACCGAAAACAGCATCATCGCGCTGTTCCTCGCCGCTGTCATACCCGGCTTGATGGCCGTCGCATTCTACTTCGTGGCCGTCGCCATCGTGGTGAAGCGCAACCCAGAAGTGGCCCCCTTAGGCGAACAGGCTGACTGGGGCGAACGGCGGCGCGTCACCATGAAAAGCTGGGCTGTGGTCCTGCTCGCTTTCGTCGTCTCCGGCGGCATCTATTCGGGTGTGTTCACGGTCAGCGAAGCCGCCTCTGTCGGGGCAACGGTTGCGCTCTTGCTCGCAATCTTACGCAAACGATTGACCCGCCCAAAGTTCCTCGCCGCTTTGGGCGACACCGCCAGCAACACTGGCCTGATCTTTGTCATTATCATCGGCGCATCGGTGTTTTCCTACTTCGCCACGCTCTCTGGCCTTCCGTCAGCAACTGTGGACTGGATCGAAGGCCTTGGCCTGCCGCCGCTAATGGTCATCGCCTGCCTGATGATCTTCTATCTCATCCTCGGCTCCATCTTTGACACCATCGCTGCTATGGTGCTGACACTACCCTTTGTCTATCCGCTGGTGATCGGCATGGGCTATGATCCGATCTGGTGGGGTGTGATCAACATCGTCGTCATCGAATTGGGCATGATCACGCCACCCATTGGGATCAACGTCTATGTCCTGCACGGCATGGCCAAAGACCTTCCCCTCCGCACCATCTTTCGCGGCGTCATCCCGTTTGTGTTTGCCGATCTGGCCCGGCTGATCGTGCTCATCCTGTTTCCTGCGCTAAGCTTGTGGTTGCCCGGGGTCTTGGGATGGCTGTAGTCGAATACGGCAGCAAGGGCCTGATGGGGGTTCTGACACCGCAGGCCAACACAACGGTTGAACCTGAGCTATGGGCGCTATTGCCCGCGCATATGTCAATGATCAACGCGCGGCTGACGTCTGACAAAGATACAATCGAAGCGCGTCTGGTTGACTACACAAAACGGTTTGAGAGTACCGCGGCCCAGTTTGCCAATGCGCCAATATCGGTCATTGCTGCGGCCTGTACCGGAGCCTCCTATCTGATCGGAGCCGAGACCGAGGCGAAAATCGTCGCAAAGATGGAACACGCCTATAGCGTACCCTTCATCACTGCGGCCTTGGCCTCCGTCGCCGCCCTGCGCGCAATGAACGCCAGCAAAATCGCACTACTCAGTCCCTATCCTGACAGCCTGAACGCCGCCTGCACCCCCTATTGGGAAAGCTTTGGGTTCGAGGTTGTCGCCAAGGCGGGGCCAAAGTTGGAAACCGACGCTTTCCATCCGATCTATGCTATGACAGGCGGCGGGGTCTATCATGCATATGAGCAGCTATCAGATAGCGGCGCGGACGCGATATTAATGTTGGGGACCGGCATGGCAACGTTGCGCCCGTTGCTGGAAGGACATCGACAAGGATTGATGCCAGCGATCTCTTGCAACCTTGCCTTGGTCTGGGCGGCCTCCCAATCGCGGCATTGGTCTGACCTTGAGGATATGGACTTAACAGGCTGGCAGGCAGGGACGGCTTGGAGTGAGCGTTTAGGGGTCCTATTTCCAAAAATGTAAGAACCAATGTTAAGCCGACACTCCCCAAGTAGAACGTGTTCTCCAGCATTTTGCCGCTGTTTAGGGCACCGATCAAGCCTTTTGGGTGCGCTGTGCCGGTGTATGGGCATCCGGCGCACGAGTTGAGCGTGATTTCTGGTCTCGCCGGCATCCATGCATGCTGGCATACTTGTCTGGCACCGCAGAAAGCCGCTGATAGCTTAATCTGGCCGTAACCGTAAACCGCTAGCATCGATTCAGCGACCACCGTCACTCGGTTGCAAGAAGTCCTAGACAGCACAGCGAATGCCTTGGACGCAGTCCCTGAATTTAAAGCCGGATCAGGCGCCGAACCTTATATGTAGAAAGCACTTAAGGAGATACTAGCTTGAAATTCCGTCCAATTCCCGCATCCTTTCAACGCTCGACGCCAGACGGCGACACAAATACGCACCAGAGCCACTGAGGGCCCCTTAGGTGGCTTCTACCGCCCTTCAGCGACCACCCCCCCCATCAAGCTTAGCGCTGGACGCCCGCCAAAGGGGCTCTCAGCGACTGGTTGCGTTTAGTGAAAACAAGTAACCGGTTAGGCCGGTCTCGGGTATGTGCTAGTCCGCTGGCATCGCCATAAAAGAGCCGCTAAATGAACGCTTATCACCCAGTAGAAAGGCCCTGCAGAAGCATACAAATTGGTCTGGGCTTTAGTGGCGGATTCCGCACATGAATGCCTTTCGCAGCAAATGCGAAAACAGGTCGTTGCAGGGGCGGCATCGACACGAAGGGCGGAGAGCCGACCTTCGCTGCATCGGCAAACAGGATCAGAGGACTTGGAGTAAAGCAGACACTCAAATTTGGAACGGTTTTGCTTGACCAGTTCCAGTTTACAACAGAAATGTTGGCGCATGAATATTACGCGATCAGACATCTCCCGAGTGATTGATAACCCCGCATATTACAAGCGTGGAGTTTCATATTTTTCAGACAGAAAGGTCCTGATGTCTCGTTTGCGTGTAGATGATCACATCGTCGGCAGCGTCGCAGGTTCGGGGGGGCGGGTCTATTCGGTTCATGCGACGTTGGCACGTGATGCTGGTGGGCGCTTATTGGGTGTTGATGGGCAGTGTTCATGTCCCATTGGCTATAACTGCAAACATGTAACTGCGGTCCTGCTGGACGTGGCACAAACGCTTGTTGATGTGGTCCAGAAACCTGCGGCATCGCAAAGCCCCAGTCTTCCTCAGGCGCGCCCGAAGGCAAATCTGCCTGGGTCGGTCAGCACTTGGCTTGATCGTTTAAGTGTCACAAAATCCTATTCTCCAACTCCGGTGGTGCCTAAAACTTCGAGCGATCAGATATTTTTTGTTTTTCGCCGCAACAACAGAGAGTTAGCAGAAATAGCCCCCCACAAAGCATACGTTAAGAAAGACGGCAGTATTGGGAAAAACGTCCAAGAATTTAACGGTCACTTTAATTCATATCATACACCGTCGTTCACAACCATTGACGACGCTGTTATCTTCGCGCAATTGAAATATCTGTCAACCAGCAGTTATCCGCCCACTTATAATTGGCCGCAAGGGGAGGCGCTTGGCACGCTACTTCAGCAGATCGTTGCAACCGGTCGCGCGAAGGCGGAAACAATCCATGGCCCACAATTAAAGTGGTCCGAACCCAGACATTTTACGTTTCAATGGCAACTTGACGCGCACGGCGATCAGACACTTACAGCCACCGACAGTGATGAGCGCTCACTTCTTCTTCTGCCTTTCCCGGACCCCGTCTTTATTGACTCAGAAGCTGGCGCCATTGGTTTTGTGCAGACTGATATGCCCGCCGAGACCCTGAACGCCCTGGCCGCTGCGCCAACGATCCCTGCAGAAGCCGTCGATACAGTGTCTAAAATTTTGACCACCCACGCAGAAGGCATTCCAAGACCCAAACCTGTGACAGTCAACGAAGTCACGGATGTGCGGCCAACAATGAACCTCAAATTATTTGGACATAAGCGACAGGAGCGGCTCCAATCTTATGGATGGCGCAGGACGGGGGAGCCGCAGGAGGTCATCTATCCCTGCGTTGGCTCTCATGTTACGTATGGTGAAGATGACCGTGTTTTAGAACCCGGCACAGGGTCCGATATCCGATCCCAAACCAAAGGCGAGATCACTATCATCCGGCGTGACTTTGAAGAAGAATCGAGATTGGTCCAGCAGCTTGAGATGACTGCGGAAGAATTCGAAGGCTATCATCCCGACTTTCTGGAAATATCTGGTCGTGCTCCAAAACCAATGAAAGACGCCAGCGTTATTTTTCCACAGATTTCAGCACAAGATCCGCAGAGCACGTCATACGCCTTGGAGTTTGTGACCGAAGGGCTGCCAATACTTCGGGCGTTGGGCTGGGAAATTGAGATCGACAAGAGCTGGCCTGTTCAACTTTATGAAGGTGATGCCAGCTTTCAGACGGTGGTTGAACCCTCGGGACAGGATTGGTTTTCGCTGGGCGTGCAACTTGACGTGGATGGGACCGCAATTGATGTCACGCCAACAATTATGCAGATCATCGCAGCACTACCGCTTAACGAACTGGGGGAATTACCCGACGGGTTTGAACTGCAAAGCTATTTATCAAATGTCATCCTCTATCAAAACTTACCAAATGGTACATTGGTGCCGATCTCAGGCGATAAATTAATCGGCTTTATCGAGGCTTTTCTTGAAATACAGGGAATGACGCGTTTCCACCAAGCAGAGGCAGGCCGCGCAATGCAATTGGTCGAGGCTTTGGATGGATGCGGCGCGAAATGGCAGGGCGGCCCTGAATTGTTGGAATTGGGCAAGCGTCTGCAAAACCTGGCGACAATCCCTGATGAGGATATTCCCGCAAGCTTGAAAGCAGAGCTGCGCCCATATCAACGGATCGGCTATGGCTGGCTCAAGGCCCTAAGCGACAACGGCTTTGGCGGAGTCCTCGCGGATGATATGGGGCTCGGCAAAACGGTTCAAACTCTTGCTTTGCTGGCCAACCGTCATCTTGAGAACAAATCTGATCGCCCGAGTCTGCTCGTAGTTCCGACAAGCTTGATTTTTAACTGGCAAACCGAAGCCAAACGCTTTGCCCCTGACCTAAAGCTGCTGACCCTTCACGGTCCAGATCGCCACGAACGAATGGAACACATTGCAGATTCTGATCTTGTGATCACGACATATCCTCTGATCAATCGTGACCACGAAAAGTTGTTCGCCTATGAGTTTGATCTGGCGATTTTGGATGAGGCTCAGGCCGTCAAGAATCCTACCTCCAACGTGGCAAAACGCATTCGGGAGATTAAGGCACGTCAGCGCATTGCCCTAACCGGCACGCCGGTCGAAAATAATCTGACTGAACTGTGGGCGTTATATGACTGGCTTATACCCGGTTTCTTGGGGGACCGGAAAAGCTTTGCCTCGGAATATCGTAAACCTATCGAGCAAAAAGGGGACCAGGCGCGACAACTACTTTTGTCTAGCCGGGTTAAGCCTTTCCTGTTGCGCCGCACAAAGGACGAAGTGGCCGATGACCTACCGCCGAAAACCGTCATTGATGAAGTGATTACCCTTACCGGCAAACAGGCCGCTCTATATGAAAGTGTGCGCAGCGCCATGGATGCCCGCGTTCGCGAAGCACTTGCTCAAAAGGGTTTAGCCGGGTCACGCATAACCGTGTTGGACGCTCTGCTGAAGTTGCGGCAGGTATGTTGTGATCCAAGGTTGGTCAAACTGGATGCCGCTGCCAAAGTCAAGGAGAGTGCAAAGTTTGAGCGCCTCATGGAGATAATGGAAGAGCTCATGAGCGAAGGGCGAAAGGTTTTGGTTTTTTCGCAGTTTGTCGAGATGCTTCGACTGATCGAAAGCGAAATCCAATCACGTGGATGGTCCTACGCGATGCTACACGGCCAAACGAGAGATCGCCCCAGCGAAATTGACAAATTTCAATCTGGTAACGCTCAAGTTTTCCTGATCAGCCTAAAGGCAGGAGGCACAGGGTTAAACCTGACCGCCGCCGATACCGTCATTCTATATGATCCTTGGTGGAACCCCGCAGTCGAGCGTCAGGCGATGGACCGCGCGCATCGAATTGGCCAAGACAAGCCAGTTTTTGTTTATCGCCTATTCACAGAGGGAACAGTTGAGAGTGCCATTCAAGACATGCAAGCACGAAAACAGGCATTGGCGGATGCGCTGTTTGAAGGCACGAGCGGTGGGCCAATGGGGTTGACCGAAGACGATCTGACTGTGTTTTTTGGCAGCAAGATTTGATGTCCAGTTAATCGGATTCTGCCTCACAATGGCTACCTCAAATGACCGGTTTGGCGAAGCTGCGGTGCAGCATCAGATCTACTGACGAGCGGCCGCTATGGGCCGTAAGCGGCGTAACCCCACGTATTTTGAAAGTTACGATTGGTGTCAAAATCCGTCAGCTGTCATCCAAATCGTCACCCAAGCGCGGAAACGAGCACGAGAGAGATCACGCGAAATTCAGTAAGTATCTGTTTTAATTAAGATTTAATGGTGCCCGGGGGCGGAATCGAACCACCGACACGAGGATTTTCAATTCACGGTTACAGTTGAACATACCGCACCATACCTTCAACTTTATCGTTGTATTGTCATAGTATTAGTAGATATTGATCCACATAGCTGAACATAGGAAACCCTCCGTACGCCCCATATTTTAGAGCCTATAGAGAGCCTAATGAAATGCCTCGAGTGAACCTAACCGACCTGACAGTGAAGACCCTGCCGCTACCGGAACTAGGTCAGGTAACCTATTGGGACGATGGCCTGAGCGGCTTTGGTGTTCGGGTTTCACAGGGCGGCTCAAAATCCTTCGTTTTGGTCCATGGTGTTAATCGTCAGAGGGAGACCCTCGGGCGATATCCCACCATCAGCCTCAGACAAGCGAGAGACCAGGCAAAGAAGAAACAGGCTGAGATTACTCTGGGGATCGAGCAAAACCGATCTATTTCCTTCAAAGATGCCCGAGAACTCTTTCTGGAAGACTGTCGCTCCAAAAACAAAAAGAACACCGTTGATTATTACCGCAAACGCTTGGACATTCATTTTCGATTTGGACGGAAACGTTTAGATGAAATTTCCCGTACAGATATTCAGTCACGCATTCGCCGAAGCCAGGTTTCACCATCCGAGCAACATCACGCGTTCGTAGCGATCCGCACTTTTCTCAATTGGGCCTTGCGGGAGCAGTACATTGAAATCAGTCCTATCGCCGCGATGAAACCTCCGGCGGCCCCAAAGCCTCGTGAACGCGTTTTGTCAGACGGTGAACTCCAGGAGGTTTTTGCTAAGTCCATGCAGCAACCCTACCCTTTTGGCACCATCGTCACGTTGTTGATCCTAACCGGAATGAGACGCAACGAGGTTGCATCTCTCGAATGGGATTGGATTGATCAGAATGACCGCATGATCATCTTGCCAGCTAGCCTAACCAAAAACAATCGCACACACGTCCAACCTTACAGCGACTTGGTCGCTGTTGTATTCGAGCGAATTCCCAGGACGTCTAAATACCTATTTCCCAGCCGTTCAGACAAAGGCACCGTATTCAATGGATGGGGGAAGTCTAAGGCCCAGATTGACGCCAAGCTCGAAAATGTTGATCCCTTCACTTTGCACGATCTCAGGCGCACTTTCGCAACCATTCATGCAAAAATTGGCACCCCAATTCATGTCACTGAAAAGCTCTTAAACCATGTATCTGGAACGATCAGCGGCGTCGCAGCGGTTTACAATCGCCATTCGTATTTGGACGAAATGCGTGATGCAATTGAACAGTATGACGGCTATGTTTCCGGGCTAACCCAGATGCATCTTAGCTGACCCGCCCACCTGCGAAATAGAGAAAAAGTAGAACAGCGGACAACATCTCTGACACAGGGGGTTTGTGCCTCAAGCGAGTGTTTGCCCCATGCTCACTTGATAGTGTGCCATGGCGGGTCTGTGACCCGCGCTCAACGTGGTAAAATGGAACCGTCGAGAAAACCAACAATCGGCTGCGTTGTTACCTCCCCCGCAAGTCTGGCCCA
>Ga0115563_1002313_pt1 | contig 14117 bp, 8 predicted proteins | sample COGITO_mtgs_1105_2_FD_87198 | JGI IMG/M metagenome (GOLD analysis project Ga0115563, IMG submission 87198) | Pelagic marine microbial communities from North Sea - COGITO_mtgs_110519 | ecosystem: Environmental > Aquatic > Marine > Epipelagic | place: Germany:Helgoland, sampling site Kabeltonne...
GAAGTGGACTGACTTATTAATAAACTTTAATTAATTAAAGAGGGTTTACCGCTGTTTATTGATTAATAAAAAGATAAAAAATTGTTCAGTATATTTACACTAATAACCTATACAGATGAAAAAGTTAATCCTTTATATTTTCTTGATTCTATTGGCTTGTTCGAAAGACAGCCCTACTCCTGATACACCAACGGTAACATATACTTTATCTGTTTCAGCTTCTGATGGAGGAAATGTAGACCCTTCTAGTGGAACACACAACGAAAATTCTACTGTTGTAGTAACAGCTACTCCTTCTGCTGGATTTGAATTTACTGAATGGACAGGAGATGCTTCTGGCACAGATAATCCACTAACCGTTAAAATGACGGGTAACAAAACGATTACTGCTACTTTTAGCAGAATACAATACACACTTAATGTTGGTGTGGTTGGTCAGGGTTCTGTATCACAAGAGATTACTAGTGCCGCAAAAACAGAAGAAGAATATAATTCAGGAGATGTTGTTCGCTTGACTGCTACACCAGAATCAGGATGGGTGTTTAACAGCTGGTCGGGTTCTTCTACGGCTACTACCAATGAAATTGATGTTGCTATTGATGGAACAAAATCAGTAACCGCAACCTTTGAAGAACAGATAAGTAATGTCTTACAGGACGGAGTGTTTGCAGGAGTAGGTAAATGGAAGATTAGAAAAAATTTATCTACAAGCCTTAAACAGTCAAACGATGAATGTAGCGTTTCAGAAATTATATTTAGAACAGATGGAACTTTCAGCATCATAACTTCAACTATAACTGTTACGGGAGACTATAATGTTGAGTCTAATACGGTAATTAGTCTTTTATTGGGTTCATCATCATTTGGAACTGTTACAAACCTTATTCTTACAGATAGTTTTGTAAGCTTTACACTTGAATTAACTACGGGATGCTCTGGAGATAATCAAGGGGATAGAGATGAAGATTATGATGAGACCACGGATACCATTACTCCAAGAGAGGATAGAATAATTGCAGAATTTGAAGGGAATGAAGCTTTAAATCTTTTTTCTTTTAATGGTGCAGGAATTAGTTTAGATTCTAACCCTGATAGATTAGGAATAAACAATTCCCAGAGCGTTGCAAGGATTGATAACTCCGGAGACTTGTATGAAGGAGTTATAATTTCGCCTCAAATTACTTTAGACTTTAGTTCGTTGGAAAATCAAATATTGAAGTTAGATTTCTATCAAGAGACTGCATCTGAAATAGTTCTACTTGCTAAACTTGAACAGTTTGTAGGTGCGGAGGACAATGAAAATTTAGCTCAAAAAGATGTAGAAGTAGAAGTAACCGTGAATCAATCAGGATGGCAAACAATTTCATTTGATTTTAGAGAAAATAGACGTAACAGTTATCCTTTTACTGAAGAGCCCTTAGAAGATTTGAATAATTTTGCCTTTCTCTCTTTCTTTGTGGGGTTTGGAACATCTAGTCCAGGAACATTTTATTTTGATAATATTGTTGGAGGAATAGAAGGAATAGAAATTCCAGATTCTGACGGAGATACAGTCTATGATTTGCTTGACAATTGCGTTGAAGAACCAGGAGATGTAGATAGTTATGGCTGTCCTAAACCAGTGGTTTACTTCGAAAATGGAAAATGCAAGTGTCCTGAAGCAGCGATTGGAGATACAATTGTTATTGACGGAGTAACCTATACAGTAGTTGATAATGAAACAATAAGAGAAGAGATAGCGAATGGGAACGTTAATCTTTGTACTTCTTTAGTTACTGATATGAGTGCGCTTTTTCAAAACAATATTTCTTTTAATACTGACATTAGTTTTTGGGATACATCGAATGTAATAGATATGTTTGGGGTGTTTGGGGGAGCATCATCATTTAATGGGGATATAGGTAACTGGAATACTTCTAATGTTACTAATATGGGTGGTATGTTTTCACGTGCAACATCTTTCAATCAGGATATTGATAACTGGGATACTTCTAATGTTACTGATATGAATACAATGTTTGGTGATGCCACTTCATTTAATCAAGATATTGGGAACTGGAATACTTCAAATGTTACTAATATGGCGAGTATGTTTTCAAGTGCAACATCTTTCAATCAGGATATTGGTAACTGGAATACTTCAAATGTTACTAATATGGGTGGTATGTTTTCATTTGCAACATCTTTCAATCAGGATATTGATAACTGGGATACTTCTAATGTTACTAATATGCAGAGAATGTTTGCTTATGCCTCAGCATTTAATGGAGATATATCTAACTGGGATACTTCTAATGTTACTAATATGCAGAGAATGTTTGCTTATGCATCATCATTTAATGCAGATATATCTAACTGGGATACTTCTAATGTAATGTATATGGAAAGTATGTTTTTGGAAGCATCATCATTTAACAAAAATTTGACAGGTTGGTGTGTGTATTGGGTAATTTATGAACCGGAAGGATTCTCAACATATTCTGCATTAACAGATGCCAACAAACCTATCTGGGGAACTTGTCCAAGTAGTGGTAATAGCGATGATAATTTACCTTTTCTTGAAAAGTATGATGGGTTTGGATATCAGTATGATGGTGAATATTTTTATTTCAGTGATTCATCAATATTTCTTAGATTTGTGGAAATTGATGAAGCTGATGGAAATAGCTGTGTTGAATTTAGTGAGGGAGAAATAAATCTTGATGGAGAAATTATTAATGTATCTATTGTAACCAATAATTCATCTAGTCTTTTAGTGGAATGGAATTATATAGAAGATGGTATTAATTACACAGAGTCTTTTGAATTTACAGTAAATACCTCAGGGAACACACTATCAATAAAGTATGACAATGACCCAAATGATATAGATACCTATACAAAAACATCTACAACATACTCGTCTTTATGTAATTAGACTTTAGTGGTCTTACAAAACCCCTCCTCTATATTTAGTAGTATTTTATTCGTTGCAATTTGTAACTGTTCTTTGACTTCCGTTGTTATTTTGTTTTGACTTCTTTTGGGTCTTGGCATATTTTGCATATTTAGATTACAAAACTACATTATGGAAAAATTTATACTTCTTTTTTTAGGTCTTGCTGTTATCTCTTATTGAACTAATTAAAGTGAATATGCGATACAAACGTCCTCTATCGGGGGCGTTTTTTTGTACACTAGAATCTGTGATTATACATCCTTACTTATGTAAGTTGAAAATGGTTTACTTTAAAGGTAATAGATGATGTTTTGTCTACCTTAGACAGACAGACAAACTTTATTATTGAATTTCCTAAAATTGGAAGGATAATTTAGATGTTGTAAATAGTAATCAATCTAAACATCAACAATAACTAAATTAGTAAACGGAAAGATTCGGTACTTTATCAAAGGGAATAGGGTTAAGCCACAAGAGTATTATAGATTCAGAAGTGAATTTGGCTTAAAAAAAAATGTTTAGTGTATATTTGAGGCGTAGTGATAACGCTATTGGGCACTATATTGGGCACTATTTAGTTATTAACAAGCTACAAACATAATAGGGTGTTTAGCTCAGTTGGTTTAGAGCGCTACCTTGACAGGGTAGAGGTCAGGGGTTCGAATCCCTTAACACCCACTTTCTTTCCTCAAAGACTCATTTTTTTTCAATCAATTATATTTCTTAGCGAGAATCTTGTTTTCTTCCCCTTGCAGCACATACTATTGTACTGGGTTGCGAGATTCTTTGTCAACTTGAAAAACCGCTAGTATCTTTTTTACCAAAGGCGTAATTTTTGAACCTCAATTTGATCACTTTGGCAAAAGTGATTCTTTGCTTAAATAAAGATGAAAAAAAGTTCGGGAAGTGGACGTAGTTTTGCTGTGAACAAAAAGAAAGATCAACCCTTTAAACAGTTCCACTATGAAAACATTTTTAATTTATTTCCTAACAACATTGTTAAGCAGTTCAACACCAACAGCTGTAACTGAGGTAAGTGCTGAAGAGATTATTTCGGCCATTGCATCAGACGATTATTTGTTTATTGAAAATGCATTGTCCCAAAAAAGCATTCACCCCAATCAATTCTTCGATGGGAAAACAATGCTTATTCATGCGGTTATCCTCGACAAGCCTGAAATGATAAACCTTTTGGTTCGTCGCGGAGCTCAGTTAAGCCTTCCCTGCAATGAAGGTCTTACTCCTTTGGAGTATGCAGAAAAACTTGAATCTATTTATGCACAAGCAGAAATCATTGTGATCTCTGCTTAGCATTTATTAATTACGTTGTTTGATTCACTAAAAACCCTTCTTTCGAAGGGTTTTTTCTTTTGGCTTTATTTAGGGAAGATTTTCTATATTGTGGTCTAATCTATTTCTATGAAAGCATCTTTATTTTCTTTGTTGATGATTTGGTCTACGGCAATTTTTGCGCAAGACTTTTCACCTTCCTATCTTAAAAAAACAGCTGCTCGTAATATTGGTCCTGGCGGCATGAGTGGCCGAATTACTACTATCGATGTGGTTAACTCCTCGCCCGATAATATTTATGTGGGAACAGCCTCTGGTGGAGTGTGGAAATCGACCAGTGGAGGAATTGATTGGACACCTATCTTTAACGACCAAAGTACCGCTTCTATTGGCGCATTGGCCATTCAGCAATCTAATCCAGATGTAATCTGGGTTGGAACAGGAGAAGGAAATCCCCGTAACAGTCTCAATGGAGGCTATGGTATTTTTAAATCCTTGGACGGTGGAAAAAGTTGGGATGCAATGGGCTTGGCAGAAACAAGGCACATTCACCGCATCATCATTGATCCCACCCAGCCCAACACGGTCTATGTTGCTGCCATTGGTTCTCCCTGGGGAGAACACCAAGAACGCGGTATTTATAAAACAACAAACGGCGGAAAGTCGTGGAGTAAAATACTGTACCAAAATCCAAAAACAGGCGCAGCCGACTTGATCATGGATCCTATCAATCCAAATAAATTAATAGCAGCTATGTGGGAACACAAGCGTGATCCGTGGTTTTTTAACTCTGGTGGGAAGGGGAGCGGAATTTTCGTCACCCTAGACGGTGGAGCTACATGGAAAGAAAAAACAGACGAAGATGGTTTGCCCGAAGGAGATTTGGGGCGTATAGGTTTAGCCATGGCCAAAAACAAACCCAATATTGTCTATGCCTTGGTAGAAGCCAAGAAAAATGCACTCTATAAATCAATTGATGGCGGAGACAAGTGGAAGAAAGTAAACGATAAAGAAGGAATAGGGAATCGTCCGTTTTACTATTCGGATATCCGTGTTGACCCTGAAAATGAAAATCGTTTGTACTCGGTCTTTACCTATGTAAACGTATCGGAAGATGGAGGGAAGAGTTTCTCGCAACTCATGCCAGCCTATGGAGTAACCAATGGCGTACACCCCGATCACCACGCTTGGTGGATACACCCTGAAGATGGGAACTTTATGATCGATGGAAATGACGGGGGATTAAACATTACCCGCGATGGAGGGAAATCCTGGCGCTTTGTTGGAAATATTCCTGTGGCGCAATTTTATCATATTAGCGTCGACAACGAAATTCCTTATAATGTATATGGAGGAATGCAAGACAATGGTTCATGGAGAGGTCCAGCCTATGTTTGGAAGGTTCAAGGTATTCGAAATTCCTACTGGCAAGAAATTGCCTTTGGTGATGGTTTTGATGTGGTTCCAGATAAAGACAATTCGCGCTATGGCTATGCCATGAGTCAGCAAGGAGTTGTATCGCGCTATGACTGGAAAACAGGAAACAATTATCTTGTTCGTCCTACCCATCCAGATGCAGATACTCGTTTACGCTTTAATTGGAATGCGGCCATTGGACAAGATCCTTTTGACAATAGTACTGTTTATTTTGGAAGTCAATTTGTCCATAAAAGTACCGACAAAGGTTTGACTTGGGAGGTTATTTCCCCTGACTTAACGACCAATGATCCTGAAAAACTTAAGCAAAGCGAAAGTGGTGGACTTACCCTAGATGCTACGGGAGCCGAAAACCATTGTACCCTATTGGTGATTGAGCCTTCGCCTTTGGAAAAAGATATGTTGTGGGCGGCATCAGATGATGGACGTGTGCATTTCACCCAAGACGGAGGAACTACCTGGAATGAAGTAACCAAAAATCTAAAAGGATTACCCGCAGGGAGTTGGATTACCCAAATTAAAGCCTCGAATAAGAATAAAGGGGAAGCATTGTTGGTGGCAAACGATTACCGTCGCTACAATTATACACCTTATGCCTACAGAACAACCAACTACGGGAAATCGTGGCAACGAATTGTCAATCAGTCTGATGTGCAAAGCTATGTCCTTTGTATTTTAGAAGATCCAGAAACGGCCAACTTATTGTTTTTAGGAACCGATGATGGTTTGTATTATTCGATGAATGCCGGTGAGAAATGGCAAAAGATGGACCCTAAAGTATTTCCAACGGTATCAACCAAGGATTTGGTCATTCACCCAAGAGAACACGATTTAGTTATTGGAACTTTTGGTCGAGCAGCATGGGTGTTAGACGATATTCGCCCGATGCGTGCCATCGCAAAAGCCAATACTTTGTTAGAGAAAAAGGCACATTTGTTTACTCCCCCAACAGCCTATTTGGCCGCCTACCAGCAGCCCACAGGTTCTCGTTTTGGAGGGGATGCTATGTACCACGGAGAAAATAGAAATTACGGTGCCATGTTTACTTATTTCTATTCTCCAACAGAAAAAAAAGAAGCTCAAGAAGCCAAAGAAGAAGGAAACAAGAAAGAAGTCAAATCAGACTCTTTGCAGTTGAAAATCTATGATGGAGATCGCTTGATTCGTACACTAGAACGAAAGGCACCCAAAGAAAAAGGGCTCCACCGTTGGTATTGGAATATGGATGAAAAAGGGGTAAATCGTCCAAGTAGAAAAATCCGAAAGTCCAAACGCGAGCCCTCTGGAGTTGAGGTCAAACCTGGTGTATATCGTGCTGAACTTAGTTTTGGTGAGCAGTCCAATTCGGTTTCTCTTGAGGTTAAATCTGATCCACGGCTGAACGTTTCTCAAGAAGGCATTGATCAGCAATATGCTGCGTCAAAACAATTGGAAGGCTATATGGCCGCTGCTGCTGATGCAGTGAAGCAATTGGTTACTTCTCAAGGTATTTTAAAAGATTACCAAAAGAGAATCAAGCAGCAAGATTCTACACAGCACAAAGATTTATTGAAGAAGTGTAGTGAGGCCTCTAAAGAAATGACCACATTGGTAGCTCTCTTTTTAGGGAAGGAAGATAAACGACAGGGAATTGTTCGAAACCCAGAAAGTACGGTGATGACCCGTATATCTACGGCAAGGCGATATGTCGCTAGTCGCCCGCAAGGAATTACTTCCACCGAAGAAATATTGTTGAAGCATGCTGAGAATGACACCAAAGATGCACTAGCCAAAGTGAATGCTTTTTACAAAGAAACCTGGGAAAACCTGCAAGCTGAAATTGAAGCAATTTCACTTTCAAGCTTTAAGCCAATCGATTATTTTGAATTGAAAAACTAATTAAAGTTCATCGAGGAGTTGCTCTAAGGCGATTCCTCGTGAGCCTTTGATTAAAAGGGTAGATCCTTCTATTGGATTGTTGTGGATGTATTTTTTTGCAGCAAGCGTGGAGGTAAAATAGTGTATTCCATCTGCTTTACTTGTGCGAGAAAATAAAGGCCCAACCAAGATAATTGTATCGAAATTAGCCGCTTTAACGAGATCAACAATGGATTGGTGTTCCTTGGTTGCATAGTCGCCAAGTTCGAGCATATCCCCCAAAATTACGGTCTTATGTATCGCCTCATGTATTGCAAAAGCATTTATTGCAGCTTTCATGCTGGTGGGGTTGGCATTATACGCATCCAGTAAAACCTTATTTTTTTCGGTATTTGTCCACTGCGAACGATTATTTGCAGGCAGATAAGCTTCAATCCCTTCTTTGATTTGCTCAAGGGAAAGTGAAAAGAACTTCCCTAGACAGACAGCAGCATTAATATTGTCGAAGTTATAGGACCCTGTGAGTTGACTTTTTATGGTTATTTCATCGGTATGAGCGATGCAATATCCGCTTGAATCAAGTGAATTCTCTATTTGATAGTGGTTGTTTACTTTTGTGCCAAACAAGATAATATCAAGGCCTTTGCTCTGCTTTACTTGAATTGGATCATTTTCGTTTACAAGGACTTTTCCTTTGCTTTTACGAAGAAAATCATAGAGCTCACTTTTCCCCTTAATCACTCCATCAATTCCTCCAAAACCTTCCAAATGAGCTTTTCCGAAATTGGTAATATACCCCATGGTTGGCTGGGCAAGTTCACTCAAAAAGGCAATTTCTTTCTGGTGATTTGCTCCCATTTCGATCAGGGCAATTTGGGTGTCGGCATTAATGCCGAGTAGGGTAAGAGGTACACCAATGTGGTTGTTTAAATTCCCTTTTGTAGCATGAACACTATAGTGTTGTGAGAGTACACGATGAATAAGTTCTTTGGTGGTGGTTTTTCCGTTTGATCCGGTGAGTCCAATGACTGGTATATCAAATTGCTTTCGGTGATAAGCGGCCAGTTGTTGAAGGCAGGCTAAGGTGTTGGTTACATAAATTGCATTCTCTGCCTTGGGCTGATAATCGAGATCGTCAAATACAACATAGGAAGCCCCAGCTTCAATGGCTTTTTGGGCAAATATATTTCCATTAAAATTATCTCCTTTTAAACAAAAAAAGAGGTCTCCTTTCTTCAGTGTTCGAGTATCTGTTGAAAAGCCATTGCTTTCTAGAAAGTGCGAATGTAATGTTGGAATTGTCATGCTATAAAAAAAGGCATTCGAAAATGCCTTTTAATGATTGTTAGCCTTTCCTTTTGTGACGGGCTGTCTTTTTGTTTTTGCTTTTGGATCCTAATCGTGTCATGGCACATCTAAAGCCGATGTAGTCTGTCGCAATGTATTGAGGTAAATAACGACGCTGCGCTGGGTCTAACCAGTAAGCGCGATCTTTCCAAGATCCTCCTTTGAAAACGCGTACTTCATCAGTAATTAATGAAGTGCGTTTTGGCGATTTATCTTTAGAACGGATTTTATTACCGTTTTCATCTATAGTTATTTTTGGATGCGTTGGTGCATCATACATTTTGGTGGTTTCTGGTCGTCCATTTCCAGCCTCATCTCCATTTCGAACATCGGCAAATGATCGCGTAGATTCTAGATCACCATCACGAAAGTTTCTGTTGTCACTCTCTGAGAAGTTTTGACGTAAAAAGGTTTCTTCTTCGTTAATGGCAACTTTTTCTAGCTGACCAGGCAAACGTTTCAACAAGACTTTTCCGTTCGGTAAAGTGTCATAGACCAGTTGATCAGGTGAAATAACTTGCGCTTTACCATCGTCACCAATGACTTCTTTCAGGTATACGTTTCCGCGGTAGTAGTTAAAATCATTTGCTTCATCGTCAACAATTGGACGATATACATCGGCTACCCACTCGGCAACGTTACCAGCCATATCATACACACCAAAGTCATTTGGGGGATAAGATTTTACTTGTATGGTTATGTCTGCTCCATCGTCTGACCATCCGGCAATTCCGCCATAATCTCCTTTTCCTAATTTGAAGTTGGCCAATTGATCTCCTTCAGATCTTCTGTCTACAGAACGTGTGTATTCTCCAGACCATGGGTATTTTTTCTTTCCTCTATAGGCATTGTATTCACGCTCACCTCCAAGGGCAAGTGCTGCATATTCCCATTCGGTTTCGGTGGGGAGCCTGTAGGCTGGTAAAAGCAATCCGCTGTCAACACCTGCATATACATTCACTTCAGTGGTGTCTCTTTTTTGACGTCCATTTTTTCCAACAAGACTGTCAATTTTTCCACCATAAGTTGTTTCGGGAACTTTAAGGTAAGCACTGGTGCTGAAGGTGCTATTTGCATCTATTTCGGTGTATCGTACATCTTTTTCGATATACGCCTCGCGCTCTAAAATAAATTCATTCACACGATCTGTACGCCATTCAGCAAACTGAACAGCTTGCAACCAATTTACGCCAACAACAGGATATTCAGCATAGGCTGGGTGACGTAAATAATTTGTGGTTAGCTCTTCAAAATAACCCAATTGATTTCTCCAAACCAATGTGTCTGGTATGGCGCCTTCATAAATTTGTTTGTACTGAAGGTTGTCTTGTGGGAAGACCAGTTTTAACCAATCCAAGAATTCGAGATACATGAGGTTGGTAACTTCTGTTTCGTCGATATAGAAAGACATTACGTGCTGACGGGAAGGAGTGTTGTTCCAGTCGTGCATTACATCATCTTGTACTTGTCCTTTGGTGAAGGTTCCCCCTTCGATAAAAACAAGTCCAGGTCCGGTTTCTTGATCTTCAAAATCAACATTATACTGGAAACCGCCTTTTTTGGAATTAATACTCCAACCAGTGGCTCTAGATTGGTTGCTTTTTCCGCAAGAAGTAAAAATCATTGACCCAAGGGCAATAAAAAGCGTACATTTTGAAATAAACTTCACGTTCATATTAGTTTTTTTATTGACTACACTGCTACTCATAAAGCTGCAATATACAATTTATTGTACAGTGGTTACAACGATTAACTCCACCAATACAGATTTATAACGCAAAAATAATGCATTTATTGCTGTAATTTATAAAGCAATGAAAATGTTTTGCATTGGGCAAGAAAATATAAATCCATGCGTTATATATACAAACAAAATGAATGTTTTTTTTGAAAAAACACTTTGACTATATGGTGCTCCTAGCAATGTTGCTTGGTGTGGGTTTGCATGCGCAAAGTGAAAACCGTGTGATAACGACAGGTGTTCCTTTTTTATTGATTACTCCAGATGCGCGATCTGCTGGGATGGGTGAGTTAGGAGTAGCTACTTCAGCCGATGTTTTTTCGCAACAGTGGAATCCTGCTAAATATGTTTTCGCCAAAGAAAGGCAAGCGATTGGGGTTAGCTATACCCCTTACCTTAGTAAACTTGTGGACGATATTTTTTTAGCAAATCTCACTTTTTACACCAAAAACACAGAACGCAGTGCTTGGGGACTAAGTTTAAAATATTTCAGTTTGGGTGATATACAATTCAATGACCTGATTGGAAACACCATTGTGCAACAAGGAATTGAGCGTCCAAACGAACTCACCTTAGATTTTTCTTATGGTTTACTGTTGAATGAAAAGTTTTCAATGGCTGTAGCTGCACGTTATATACGCTCTGATTTAAAACTTTCAAGCGATGCAGATGCAACCCCTGCAAGTAGTATTGGGATTGATATCGCCGCTTTTTATCAAGGAGAATATTTTGATATGGGAAGTAATAAAGCCAGTATGCGATATGGAGTGAATGTATCCAATATTGGTCCGCGTTTAAAATATGACGAAGGTGGGCAAAAAAACTTTATCCCGACCAATCTTCGTGTTGGAGCTGGAATGAATTTAGACCTAGGTGCAAGTAATGTCCTGAATTTTAACTTCGAATTGAATAAATTGTTGGTGCCATCTCCGGTTGAGGTGGGGCAGCAAAATGGCGTAACCTTATATGAGCAACCAGACATTAGTTTTTTGAATGGAATCATAGAATCGTTTAGCGATGCACCAAATGGTTTAAGTGAAGAATTGAAAGAAATCACGTGGGCAACAGGGGTGGAATATGTTTTTCAAGATGTGTTTGCCCTGCGAACAGGCTATTTTAATGAAAGCCTAGAAAAAGGATCCCGACGATTTTTAACGCTAGGAGCGGGGTTTCAGCTCGATTTTGCTACCATAGACATATCTTATTTATTTTCAACGTCTAGGATCCGAAATCCTTTGGAAAACACCCTTCGTTTTTCACTTACATTTAATTTGAGCAATCCAGTTATCGAAACGCCAGAATAAGATGAATGTTCTCTGATGTTATTTTTATGACATTAGAGAGTAGTTATGTGTATCCGAAATGCTATTATTTTAAGTAAAAAGTGGTATTTTTGCCCAAATAATAAACCTAAAATTTTTTTTCCGCATGAAAAAAATCACCAAACAAACCTACATCGATTGGTACAAAGATATGCTCTTCTGGCGAAAGTTTGAAGACAAACTAGCGGCGGTATATATTCAGCAAAAAGTACGGGGGTTCCTTCACTTGTACAATGGCCAAGAGGCTATTTTAGCAGGCGCTTTGCATGCCATTGAATTGGGTAAGGACCGTATGATTACAGCCTATCGAAATCACGTACAGCCAATTGGAATGGGCGTTGACCCAAAAAGAGTTATGGCGGAATTATATGGTAAAGCTACAGGAACTTCCAATGGATTGGGTGGTTCTATGCACATATTCTCAAAAGAACACCGTTTTCACGGTGGTCACGGTATTGTTGGAGGGCAAATTCCATTAGGAGCTGGAATGGCTTTTGGCGACAAGTACCACAATACAGGAGCTGTAACCCTTTGTTATATGGGAGACGGTGCGGTTAGACAAGGATCATTACACGAAACACTCAACCTGGCAACACTTTGGGAACTTCCGGTAGTGTTTATCGTTGAAAACAATGGGTATGCCATGGGGACATCTGTCGCTCGAACGGCTTCCCACCAAGAAATATGGAAATTGGGTCTTGGCTATGAAATGCCTTGTGGACCGGTAGATGGAATGGATCCAGTTGCTGTTGCCAAAGCTTTAGACAAAGCCATAAAGCATGCACGTGATGGAAAAGGACCAACATTTTTAGAAATGAAAACCTACCGTTACCGTGGACATTCAATGTCAGATGCACAACATTATCGTACCAAATCAGAAGTTGAGGAGTACCGTAAAATTGATCCGATTACACAAGTAAAAAACATTATTATTGAGAAAAATTACTTGTCGGCAGACGGGTTAGCAGCCATTGATGCTGATATTAAGGCACGTGTTCTGGAATGTGAAAAATTCGCAGAAGACTCTCCTTATCCAGAAAAATCAGTTATGTATGATGCTGTTTACGAAGAGCCCAACTATCCATTTTTAAAACATAAATTAAGTTAGTCATGGCAGAAGTCATTAACATGCCTCGTTTGAGCGATACAATGGAGGAAGGAACCGTTGCTACTTGGTTTAAAAAAGTAGGCGATTCAGTGAAAGAAGGCGATATCTTAGCAGAGATTGAAACGGATAAAGCGACGATGGAATTCGAAGCTTTTTACGAAGGAGAATTATTGCATATCGGAATAGATGAAGGGCAAACTGTGCCAGTTGACACCTTGCTTGCCATTATTGGCGAAAAAGGAGAAGACATTTCAGCTCACCTAGGTGGGACAGTTGCTCCATCTGCAGATGAAACTGTTGCCCCAGTAGTAGTTGACACTCTAGCGAAAGAATCTGCTCCAGCACTTCCAGATAACGTTGAAGTTATTACCATGCCGCGTTTGAGCGATACCATGGAAGAAGGAACTGTAGCAAGTTGGCTCAAAAAAGTAGGCGATACAGTCAATGAAGGTGATATCCTTGCCGAAATTGAAACAGATAAAGCCACGATGGAATTTGAAGCGTTCTACAACGGAACACTTTTGTATGTTGGAATTCAAGAAGGAGAATCTGCCCCAGTAGATAGCTTATTAGCCATCATTGGAGACAAAGACACCAATGTTGATGAGGCAATTGCAGCAGCAACAGCGAGTACTTCAGCACCAGTAGTTGCAGTAGAAGAAAAGACAGCCAGTGCCCCAGTAGCATCGCCTACTGCTGCGCCGCCAGCTGTTACATCTGCACCAGCACCAGTAGCAGTGCAAAATACAAGCGGACGCGTAATTGCATCACCTTTGGCCAAACGCTTGGCTGAAGAACGTGGAATTCAATTAGGTGCCGTACAGGGATCTGGTGATGGCGGTCGAATCATTAAACGCGATATTGAAAGTTATCAAGCCTCGGGTAGTGTTGCTTTTGCAGCACCTCAAGGAATTGAGTCTGTTGAGGAAATGGCCAATAGCCAGATGCGTAAAACAATCGCCAAGCGATTAGGCGCATCTAAATTCACAGCGCCTCATTACTACTTAGGCGTTGAATTTGATATGGAAAATGCCATGTCATTCCGTGAACAATACAACGCTATTCCTGATACAAAAA
>Ga0115563_1002340_pt1 | contig 14036 bp, 9 predicted proteins | sample COGITO_mtgs_1105_2_FD_87198 | JGI IMG/M metagenome (GOLD analysis project Ga0115563, IMG submission 87198) | Pelagic marine microbial communities from North Sea - COGITO_mtgs_110519 | ecosystem: Environmental > Aquatic > Marine > Epipelagic | place: Germany:Helgoland, sampling site Kabeltonne...
TAAGGTTTTTAAATTTATAGAGTACTTCAATTCACTATTAATTAAATGAACTAGTTTCACGGCGTTTAACGAATGACCTCCCAATGAAAAAAAACGATCATTAATACTTATCTCTCCATCATAGTTCAGTACATCTTTCCAATATGCTAGAAGCTGCTTTTGTAATTCTGTTTTTGGGTATTGAAATTCTTCTTGATTTACAACTTTAATGATTTCTCGTTGATTTAATATTTTTCTATCTACCTTCTTATTAGGAGTCAAAGGGAAATTTTCAACCTCAACAAAAGTATATGGGATCATATACTTCGGAAGTTCTTTTTCCAATGTAATTATAGAATTCTGCTCATTGTAACTCTCGGTTTCTTTAATAATATAGGCTACCAAAAAGGCTTCTTGATTTTCATCTTTTTTAGCAATTACGATGGCTTGCTTAATCTCAGGAATATTATTAAGCTGTGTTTCTATTTCGCCCAATTCAATACGGTATCCTCTAATTTTCACTTGATTATCATTTCGCCCAAGAAATTCTACTTCTCCGACGTTATTCCATTTAGCAAGATCATTTGTGTCATAAAACAATGTTCCCTTTTTAAACGGGTTTGAAATGAATTTTTGTCTAGTTAATTCAGAATCCTTAAAATAACCTTTAGCTAACCCATCACCTCCAATATATAATGAACCCGAACTTCCTATTGGTAGCAATTTATTAAAACGGTCTAAAATGTAAAACTTCGTATTCCGAATAGGCTTCCCAATATTAGAAACTTCTTTTTTATTTGTTATCTCTTTTACACTAGACCAAATAGTAGTTTCTGTTGGACCATACATATTCCATAATTGTCCACATTTTTTTAATAGTTGCCCTGCCAAGTCTTCACTTAATAAATCGCCACCACATAATATTTTTAAATCTTTATTTCCTTTCCAACCTGCATTAAATAACATTTGATAGAAACTTGGTGTTGCTTGAATGATTGTAGGTTTTATTTTTTCTATGGTTTGAATTATTTCCTCTGGATTGTTCAATGTCTCATTACAAACAACATAAACTGATCCGCCTGATATTAGTGGAGTAAAGAATTCAAGTATAGAAATATCAAAAGAATAGGTTGTAACAGCACATAACGTGTCCGTTACTTCTATTTCAGGTTTTCCCTGTATGCTTAAAAGGAAATTTAACAATGCTTGATGCCCTATTTCTACACCTTTAGGGTTTCCTGTAGATCCAGAGGTATAAATAACATAAGCTGTATTTGTTGATTCAATAGAATAAGATCCTTTCCCTGTTAGATTCTGAATATCAACTAACAAACTATCTACACTAACAGTATTTGTTTCTGGAAACTCATTATTTTTTTGATCACTAATCAACAATTTAATTGAGCTATGCTTTATTATATATTTTAATCGCTCTTTGGGAAATGTAGGATCTAGTGGAATAAATGATTTACCTGCCTTCAAAATACCTAACATAATAGCGACTGTGGTTACAGACCGTTCTAATAATATTCCAATATTAATTGTGTTTTCTCTTTTAGGGTCTTTTAAAAGAGATTCAGCGATTTGATTAGACAAGACATCTAATTCTAAATAGGAGTACTTTTGATTACTATCAAAAAGAGCTGTTTTATTTGGGTGTTCTTTTACTTGTTTATTAAATGAAGATAAAAGCGTCTCATCTTTAGAGTATTCAACATTTGTATTATTAAAAACAGTTAATAACTGATTTTCTTCTTCTGAAGTTAAATAGTTTAATTCTTTTAGTTTTTTAGTAGGTGTATCAAGTACATCCTTAAGTAAATTTTCAAAATGCGTTGTGACTTGGGAAATGCTAGATGCATCAAAATAGTTGAGATTATAATCAAAATCTATGTTTACATCTTCGTTCTCGTCAAATTCTCTAATATAAATTGCTAATGCCACTCTCTCAGATTGGTGAGATAACGGAATTACAGTTGTTTTAGTGATTCCAAAATTATTAGCATAATCTTGCTTTTCGTAAGAGAGTGTTATGTTAAATAATTTTTCTTTTTCTTGAAATATTTGAAGCTCTTGAATAAGTTTGCCTAATGGAAAGCGTTGATGACGATAGTCTTGGCGTAATTGATTTTTTATCGATGTTATTAATTCCTGAATAGTATCTTCAAAATTTAGTTTTATCCTTAAGGAAGAAACTCCCATAAAAAGGCCTACCGTTTTTTTAAAAATAGATTTACTACGATTTAGTACAGGAAGTCCTATTGCGAAATCGTCGTTTTGATGTTTCCTTCCAAAATAGGTGTATAGTAAGGCTAATAATAAATGAAATGTAGATGATTTATAATCTTTTGCTAAAATATTAAGCTCATTATACGTACTTCTTTTTATAGTTAATGTTTTGCGACTGCTTTTAGTAGATTGATTGTGTTTGTCTTTTTTTTCAAAAAGATTTTCAGGTAAGCTTTTAAATTTTTCTTCCCAATACTTTTTGTCTATATTATAATCATCAGATATCTGATAATTTTCATCATCAGATATAAAATCTTTATAACTAAAGGGATATGTCGAAGTAACTTTACCTAACTCTGAAAGTTCATTATAATTTTTTACTAAACGTTGAAACATTAAAGAGGTTCCCCAACCATCTGTAATAATATGATGGCAAACCATAAACAAGTAATGAAGATCCTTGGATACTTTTATTAAAATAAATTTATATAAAAAAGAACCATTTGTGATTACAAATGGTTTTAGAAATTCATTCTCAATAATTCTAATAGCATTCTCTTCGGGATTGGCTAAATTCGAGACATCCAAAAACTCTAATTCATCCTTAACATTCTCAATGATTTTTCCTGAAACAGTCTCATTTTTCTCATAAAAAATTGTTCTATAAGAATCATGTTGTTCTATTAATAATGTATATGCCTTATTAAATAACTTAATCTTTATTTCGCCTTCTATTTTTGCTTTAGCACCAATATTATAGATAGGGGCATCTGCATATAAAAGTTGTTCAAAATAAACGTCTTGTTGAGGAAGTGTTAGTTGCATTTATAAAATACTAGGCTTTATAGTTTTTGATATTGAAGTGGTATTGAATCTTAGATTATACCCAAAGAGCATCAGAAAGTAGTTGGGTATCTTTTACTTTAATGTCTTTCACAATTTGTCCATAATCAAATTTTAATATTCGATCTGCTTGATGAAAGTAAGCATCATCATGAGTCACTGCAATAATCGTTTTTCCTTCTTTTTTTAGTTTAGGGATTAATTCTTCATAAAAGAATTTTCTAAAATGCGGATCTTGATCTGCTGCCCACTCATCTAATACCAATATGGGTTTATTTTCTAATAAAGCAAATATTAAAGACATTCGTTTACTTTGTCCTTTAGAGAAGTTTCGGCGGGCGGATTCATCTTTATCGTCAGTAACTACTTTATCTAATTCCATTAGTTTAAGTAATTCTTTGTATTCTTTATTACCTTTTAAATCATAATCTTCATAATTATGCGAAAAAATATGATTGTTGGTAAACACAGCAGCAATTAAGTTTTGAAGTTTATTCTTAGTGTCATCACCTTTTAAGCTATTATTTAAAATTAATTCTCCTTTTGATGACGTATATAACCCTGTTAAAGTATTAATAAAAGTGCTTTTACCAGAACCATTTCCTCCAACAATAAAAATAGTTTCTCCTTTTTTTATATTTAGATTTATTGGTCCTAATGAAAAATCACTTTCTTCTAAATCATTTTTATAAGTAAAAGAAACATTTTCAAATTTTAATGATTCAAAATCTAAAGTCGTTTTTATAGGTATTAGCTCTTCATTTTCAACATCAAAATCCTTAATAAATTTTTGAATCCTTTCGTTTGCTACAATAAACCGTGTATACATTTGTTGTAGATTAATCAAATTATTAATCGGTCCTGAAATAAATAATATAATAACAACATAAGCAATCACATTATCTCTATCAAGTAGCCCAAATTCTGGCATTACAAATAAAATCATAGCAATTACAAAATAAAGCCCATATTGACTAATTAGGTTGATGGATAAAAACACATAATTAATTTTAAAATCTAATTCCCCAGCTTTATCCCTATTCAGAATTAAAAAGCGATTCATCAGATTCTCTTTTCTAAAAAAACTTAGCTGTAATTCCTTAAAGCCTTTCATGACATCATCTACGTATTTATAGTAATCATCATTATAAGTCCTAAGTGTTTCCACTTGTTTTGACATAGAATTCATAACAATAAAATAACACCCACCGACTATAGTAATTAATCCTACCACGACTAATGCTCCTAAAACGGATAAAGTAAACATATATATTAAACAAAGGATTAACATTAATAATGAATTTACGGTATGCGTAACTGTATATGGCAAAAAGGAAAAAGTTCGTATATCTTCAACAGCAGTAAAGAAGCGTTGAGAACCTAATTTTTCTAAAACATTTAAAGGAGTTTGAAGCATTTTTCCAAATAATTGTTTTTCATTATCATATAACAACCTGAATGAATATTTGTTGAGTTTTTTTTGAAAAATGATGTTTAATAAATATGTATATACTATTATGGCTATAAAGGTCAAGCCTATATAATCTTTTAAAAAACCTTCTTTTCCTGCTAAAGCATTATTAATAATATATATAATTCCAAAGCTTAGAATTGAATTTGCCAATGCATATAATAACAAATACAAAATTTGTTTTATTGAAATTTTAAATAGTTGCATTTAGTTGTAGGTTTTTAAAGTATTCTATAAAAAAATCTTTATGCTCAAATATGAAAAAATGATTCCCCTTTAATTTTGTAATAGTTACTTTCTCAATAACATTATTCAATATTAATGTAAAAAATATAAATCCAAATTCAGAACCACTTTACTTAGTGGCATGCTGTTACACGGCTCTCAACTAACTTATTATTACTGGTATTTTGGAATGATAATACTTACCAGTACAAAAAAGAGTTTTTGAGGTAAGTAGTTAGCTGCATACTCATAACATTAGTATTATCAACGGTTTTGAAAGTTATTATTTCTTTTTTAAGCTCTAAAGTAATATGGAGAACTTACAAAAAATTAATAAACAACTACTTTTACTGTGTTTTCAATGTTATTGATAAAAAATCATATGAAACTAAATGCTGACCTCAAAAGAGTTTTTTTGATTAGGAAGTATAAAGACAATTAGGGCATCTTTATTATGAACTTATCTGGTATATGCTTCATAAAATACGGTATTCTATGGGTAAAAGAGATGATAACTTGATGACGGAATAAATTTATATTTTGTCTGCGTTGATACTCGTTCCCCAGAATTATTTTATTCTAAGGTGTTATTTAATCCATTTAAAGAAAAGTTCTGCATCTCATCATTTTTTGTATAGTAGTAGTATTTCGTTAACATTTAGATTTTTGTTGTTTTTGAGGGATATGAATTCCTTTTTTTTTGATATCAAAATATTTTATACGTCTAAGCTTTAGGATAGTTTTTTTTGGAATAATACCTTTCTAATTTACCTATAGAGTCGTTCAAAGTCAATGTAGGCTGTCCATCACATAGAAGCTGCTAATCTTGTAGATAAAGATATCTAGCAAATTAACATCGTGTAGGCTTGCTTTTTGGAAATTTTAAATAATTGTTTTTAGTTGTGATTAAAGCATTCTATGAGAAATTCTTTGTGATCAAACATGAAGAAATGACATTGAATATGTTATTTTTCATTAAGATATTTAATGTATTTTTTTAACCATTCTTTTTCAGAAAGGGCTACAAATTTTTTCTTTGAACCATAAGGATTTTCGCCTCCATCAAAATATTCTTTTAAGACTTTTAAAGGTATGGTATCCTGTAACTTTTCCTGAATTCTGTATTCATGATTTCCATGAAAATCATGACACTGCAAACAAGTTTGCCACTCTTTGTTCAATATGAGATTCTCATGAGAAATGTCTAAAGGATCATTTTCAATAGTCAAGTCTTCATGACAGCGCATACAGTAATTAGTATTTTTGATTGTAATTCTTTTATTTTGATGTTCTGAATGACAAGTAATGCAATCTGTTGTATTGATTTTTTTAACTGCATCTCTAAATTTGGGTTCTAAAAATCGATGCGTTGGATGTCTATCATTATCTCTATCATGACACGCTAGACATTTTTTAGTATCCACATCTACAGTGCCAAATTCAGCGCTATTTTCTCTCAATCCAATTGAATATTGCAGATTAGATTGCAATTGCTGCCAAAGATTTCCATTGGCAGCAGAATGACATGTAATACAAGAAAACGCTCCATGTCCAACATTCATCGGACCTATGCTCAGGTATTCTTCATTTGTCTCATTGGTCAATAGTATACATATCAAAATTCCGATTAAAGTTCCCGATAAAATACCGATTACCTGTCTTTGTCTTAGAGCTCCAATTTTCAACATTAACTTCTAACTTAATATCTCAATAACAACTTCTTCACTTTTAGGATAAGATACACAAGTCAATATTTTCCCACTATCTACTTCTTTATCCTCTAAAAAATGCCCCTCTATCATACTTACTTCTCCAGAAATGCAACTGGCTTTACAAGTACTACACGCACCCGACCTACAAGAATAAGGTAACTCAATATTCTCATAAATAACTTGTTGTAAAATTGTTTTATTATTTGGCACAGATATTTTATGCGTTTCATTGTTATATATAATTGTCACTGTACTCGCTACTCCATTTGAATATAATTTTACTTCAGGATTATTAAATCTTTCTAACTTGATTTGATTATTTTGAATTTTTTTGTTTTTCAAAATTTCAACTACTACATCCATATAACCAACTGGTCCACAGACCATATACTTATAGTTGGAGAAAGTGAGTTTATTTTTTCTTAAAATGTTTTCCAACATAACTTCATTCAGAAACCCTGAGTAAAAATCTGTATTGGTATTCTCATTCAAAATATATTCAATTTTTAATCTATTCGAATATTGCTCTTTGAAAACATTTAATTCTTCGAAAAAAATTATATCTTTAATATCCTTATTTGCGTAAACCAATAATACATTTGAATGTAATTCTTTACTTAAAACTGATTTTAGAATTGAATAAATTGGTGTTATTCCACTACCCCCAGCAAAAAGCACGTATTGATTTCTAGCATTTTTGTCTGGTATTATAAAAAAATTTCCTGCAGGTTTTTCTACGTCTATACTATCCCCGATTTTTAAAGTATCATTTAGGTAATTAGAAACTAAACCTCCATTAACTCTTTTTACTGTTATTTTTAATTCTTTTTCAATTAGAGGGCTACTACTGAATGAATATACTCGATTTTCAATCCGTCCATTAATAGGAATCTTAAGCGTTATGAATTGCCCAGGCTTATAATTTATTCTTTTAAGAAAAGAATTATTCTTAAAAAAAATCGTTACCGCATGTTCCGTTTCTTTTACAATTTTTGTTACTAATAATTTCATTATTTTCTCTTTATTTTATCTTATAAAACCATATGTTTTCGGCTGGTAATGTCCTGATGATTATACATATATTTTTATTTTATGAAATAATCGATCCCTAAAAAGGGGTATTGAAAATGGTCAACCACAATTTGATTTTTTGTATGGATTATTGTACTCTCAAAGAGCAATAACCAAGGTCATTCTTTTAAGCAGATACGATTTTTACTTATAATAAAAAACCATTCCAATATGGAAAAAGAGTACAAAAGTAATAATCATAGATAATGCTACGTGCGTTATCATCCATCCTTTAAACAACCACTCCTTAGTAGATTTTATTACATCCAAATTGAATGTTCCTAAAATCATATTTCCAAGAAATAAATAGGAAAAAATTAATAAATATCCAAACCCAAATTTAGTACTATGTACGTATAACAAAATTGGGCTTAAAGATCCAATCCATTTATGGATATTATTTATTTGATTTGATTTTCTTTTGAATCTTGGAATTATCCTACTGAAGGTCAGTAACCATTGAAAAAGAATAAATAAGCCCAACACAAATCCTGACCATCTTTTATAATATTCTTCAATTTGCAATACTTCTAGAAAATTCCATTTTATATTGAACAATGCTTGTAGGAAATAAAGAACAAAAAATAGTACACCTATAAACGTTTTAATTTTAGTCTTTCTATTCAATGTATTTTATTTTTTCAATATAGCTTTCATTGTTTCATAAGAAGCTAATTTTCTAACGCTATCTGAAAACACTTCAACACTTGGTAAGTAGACCCCTACAGAAGGCCATTTATCACCAATGGTTGGTCTATCACTTGTTTTGAACGCAGAAATTTCTTCTAAATAATCATTATAAATTGCCTTTGTTCCATTCCTATAGGCTTTTAATATTGAAATTGCTCCATTGTAACTTAAAGAATCCGAAGGGAATTGCCAAGTAGTAGCTCCCATTACATCTCCCAATTTCCAATCTTTTTTTGTTGTTTGAGGATGTTCATTATGACAAGATATACAAGACGCAGCCCCAGCAACATCAGCAAACATTGCCGTATGTAGTTGCTGTGATTCATCATAAAAATGTTGAGGTTTTCTGTTTTCTTTAATTATTTTGAACAAATCTGCTTGTTTTCCTTCCAATAAATTCGCTTTATTGATTGGAAAATCAGAACCCAAATACAATCCTAAGGGCACATCACTTTTACGAATATTATTTGCGATACCTCTCAAGAATAAAGCGGGAAGTGGCCCTGCTTCAACATCTTCTTTTTGCCAGTCCTCGTCAAATTTTATTCCTTGTTTTTTTCCATCACCAACTATAGATTTAGTATACAATATTCTTGTAACTTCGTTTTCTTTAGCAACAATTTCAATTACCTCTGCTACAGAAAAAATCATTTTTTCTTTTGTAGCTGATCCTGTTTTATCCAGAACTCCTTGGCAAGAAATCAAAAAATACATTAAAAATGCACATATTATATAAACATTGTGTCTCATTATATTATATATCAATAAATTAATTTCAAATTTTCAAAATGGCTATAATCTGGGTCAATATGATTCTCTGTAAGATGTCCTAAACAATTTAAAGCATTTTTGTCGTCTAAATAATTGTCCATAAAAGATTCAATATTTTTCAACTTTCCATCAATACATATTTCGGATAATTCACTTAAAAGTTTACACAAAGTAACCTTAACTTTTGAAAAATCTACATTAATTTCACCCGTTTCAGTAAATGAAATCACATCGTGTTTGACTAGATAATTAACCTGAATTAGTGCTGCATCCAAATCTGGTGACCAGGTTATTCCATTACGTGTTGAATATCGAAAAACCTCACTTAACCAAATAATTGTTAATTGGGGAACTCCTAAATTAATTTCGTTTCTTTCATCTAACTTAATAAGGGTTAACACACCAAAAACATCAGCTAATGCTTCTGCTAATGTTTGAGTAATTTGAAAATTATACAATCTAGATATGGATTTCCAATATTTTTTCCCTGAGGTTAATGAATGACCACAATCATGACCTCTAAACCAAACTAATAACACTGGAAGTAAAGATTTAATATCACGTGCATCAAAGCACTTATCCATTATTATATTATTAACTTCTAGTAAAACATTATAGGTGTTTACAAAAATTAAAGTCACGGTTTTGTTATAGCTTTTAACACCAAAGTTCTCTGGAAGAAAATATGCAAAATGCTTAGGTGAAGCGCAAGCTTCACCTCCAACGAAATAGATGTTGGATAACAAAACTTGAGGGATATTATCTTCTAAATAATGTGATTTTTTTAATACCCCTGATTCTTTAAACTCTTCAAGTGTAAGATTTGCGTACTCATCTGTTTTCTTTATTAAACTTGAATATAAATCGTCTCTAAAACAAAAAAAGCAACTTAATTTTGTTTTTTTTGACCGAAAATACCAAGTAGATAATGGTCCTATATAAAATATAATATCTTCAGTTTCACAAAATTCAATAAATTGTTGTGTATAACTTTCAAAACTAATTTCATCATTTATAAACCTATACCCTAAAAGCACAGTAGGTATTGTTTTCAATATAGGATACTTTTTTAAAGCATCTCTATACGGTTCTTTAATTTCTTCAGTAGTTGAAAAATTAAAACTTATTTTATCCTTAAAATAGCTAATAGCATCGCTAAAGGATTGATCCAAATTAAAAATATATTGTCCCATAATTTATCTACTTGCTAGCCCCCCACAAATTTCACCGCCATCTATTACATAATTCTGTCCTGTAATAAATTTTGCATTATCCGAAGCCAAAAAGAAAAACAATTCTGCTATTTCTTTAGGGTCAGCATGTCTCTTTAAAGGAATTTTTTGATTAACCTCTTCGATCATTTCATCTGTATATTCCATCTTTTGCATTGGGGTCATTACATAACCTGGGCAAATAGAATTCACTCTTATAGACGGAGCCAATTCTAAAGCCATTGCTTTTGCTAAAGCAATTACACCCGCTTTAGATGCATTATAATCTGCATAATATGGATATCCCATAATACCATTAGTAGACGCAGTCATTAAGATTGAGCCATTATCTGAATTCATCATATCAAAAAACACATGGCTTGTATAAAAGACACCGTTCAAATTTGTATTAATAACCTTATTCCAGTCTTCTACTTTTAATTCAGAAAACTTATGTCTAATACTTATACCTGCATTTATAATCAATGTGTCTAATTTTTCAAATTTAGATAGGACTTCTTCTTTAACTTTCTTAAGTGATAATACGTCTGTAACATCGCATTCATATTTAAAAAAATCCTTTTTAACACCTTCAATGTTTTTGTCCAAAACAATAACATTATAATTCTCTTTATGAAATTTTTCTGCAATTTCATATCCAATCCCAGAGGCTCCTCCAGTGATTAGAATACTTTTTTTACTTTTCAATGACATTAAATATTTTTTTAATTGTTAAACTTTCTTCTAAAATTGAAAATATGGTTTGACCAGCTACCTGATGCTCTTTCTGTAGATAAGTCACTAGTTTAATAAAATTGATTGAATTTAAAAATCCGCTTTTTAACAAATCTAAATCATCAGTTAACTCCTCACCTGATAAGCTCAAACTCATAATATATTCCCTTAATTTTGCGTTTTCTTTCATGTGCATTTCTTTTTTTGCTATTTTCTTATATTTATTGGGTTGAGCAGCTTTTGTACTTAATTTTTGCGTATAAAGACCCTTAGCCATTTATAGGTTTAGGTGTGTGTTTTATTTTAATAGGTGGCGAATACGTTAAGGAAATTAAAATTTCAAGTTCTTGCTCCAGATCGCTACTTTTGGACTCTTAACGTTTGTTGTCAGTTTCATAATCGCGTTTTCTAAATGATAGTAGCCTTACGATGTTTCGACGTTCAGTAAAAATTGACTATTTAAAATTATGTACACTGTTTTTATCTCCACTTCAATTCCTAATTGAAGTGAGAATTTTATATAACTATTTTTTTTTAATACATGTATAAACATCAAAGTCCTTGATATTCAGTGTTGCTTTTTCAACAAAACAGTTATCTATAAATTTTCTAAGGAGATAACGTTCTCCTTTCACCTCTTCATCATACTACTAAGCTATTGTGTTTTGCTATTAAATGTGTTCCTTTTGTTCACGTCGTTATGCTAGCGCATTACCTTGAGTGTAAAAAGAGTCCTGAATTATAGATGCTTCAAATGTTAATTATCTCTTTTATGTTATTACTCATAATTGCACTTATTTCGGTTGGAGTAAAATCTAATTTTTTAAATAGATTGTCTATTGCTTCAATACAGTTGCTATATGACCATTTCGTGTTGTGAAAAGGAAAATCGGTTCCAAATAATAACTTTGAAGTCAATTCATTATTCTTAATCGTTTTTAGATGCTTCTCAAATTCTCCTCCGTTCATTATAGACTGAAAGCCTGACATATCCATATATACATTAGGTCTATATCTACATATTTGAATACACTCATCAAAAAACATTATAGCACCATGAGCTAAGATAAAATTGATATTAGGATATTTAAATGCTGCATCTTCAACATATTTAGGATGAGCATACTTAAATGGTAAAGAACTAGAAGTTGGTCCTATATGAATTAATACTGGTATTTTATTCTTTTCACATATCTCATAGTAAGGATCTAAAATTTCATCATTTGGATAAAATCCACAAGGTGGATATAGCTTTAAACCAGAAACGTTGTATTTAGAAATAAGGTTTTCAAAAAATGTTACTCCGTCAGCACCCCTTCTCGGGTCTATACCGGCAAAAGACAGTAATTTATTTTGACTTTTTTGAGCAATTTCACAATAATGAACATTAATAACTTTATAGTAATCTATCGGAATTTCTTTAAAAACATACCCAAAATCAATTGGTAGTAATATTGTTTTGTCTATGCCCGCTTTATCCATAAAGGATATTAGTTTCTTTGCGTCAGTATCAAAACGAACCATTTGTTTGGTTATTTCGAATATAATATCCAGACTTATACTTTTATCCTCAATACTTGAAAATATGCTTTTAGACCAACCTAGTATAAACTCGTCAGGAATGCTATGGTGGTCTGCAACATGTGCGTGGCAATCAATAATCATAATTATTCAATAATTTTCTTATTTGTTTATAATTAGGTTTTTTAGTGTCGTTCCGTGAAATTTCACTCAGATTTATTATATAATTAGGTAAATATTTATCTCCTAATTGTTCTTTAATAATTTTTCGAATAACTCGTTCTTTCATAATGTCTTTTCCATTAATCAGATCAGAATAAACCACTATTAAAAGTTCCTCATCATTCCTTTCAAATTTTACCGCTATAGAATCAAACTTATCCGTATTTATAGATTTAAGAACCAAATCAACACTTTCTATATACAGTTTATCTGCTCCCCTAATAATCATATTTTTAATTCTGCCAGTTATGTAGAAATAATCATTTTCGTCATAATAGCCTATATCACCAGTTTTAAAATAAGACCTATCAGAAATCATATAACAATTTATATTTGAATTGAAATATCCAGCTATAAACACATTTTCTCCTTTGATTACAATTTCTCCGCTTTCATGAGATGTTAAGAAATTTTCATTTTCATCTATCACACCAAATTCATTGAAATTAAAAGGTTTACCTATAGAGTTTGGAATAACATCGTCTAATGGATTGATTGCACTATAACAGGTAGTTTCTGACAATCCATAACCTGGTATTAATTTTACATTTTTATTGTTTGTAGTAAATTTGTCAAAACTAGCTTTTGAAAGTGGTGCAGATCCTGAAACGACTAACCTGACATCTGAATTTACTAATGACAATTCTAATTGGTTAAAATATTCAAGTATAAGAGGGACTAAACTAAATGAGTTAACTTTATATTTAAGTATATTTTTATGTATTAGATGTGCTGTACCAATTGAAAACTGTGGACACAACAATACGGTACCTCCAATAAACAACATCGTGAAAGTATCACTAATCAATCCAAACAAATGATAAATTGGTAAAAAACATGATTTTACATGATTGTCATTAAAATCAAAATATTCTATAATATTGAAACAGTTATTTAGTATATTCTCATGTGTTAATGAAACTCCTTTAGGGTCACTAGTCGTTCCAGATGTATAGATCAAAAGAGCAAAATTTTTGTTCAATACATTTGAACTTAAAATTTTAAATTCTTTCTTAACAAAATCGTTTTTTTTATTAATTAGTAGCCCGCAGCCCGCATGATCCAGTATTTTTTCTTTTTCTGTTACCGTTAAATTTTTGTTTAGCGGAAGAGCAATTTTACCACTGTAAATAACCCCTAAAATATTAATCAAGGACGCAATCGTATTATCAGTAATAATCGCAATTACAGTATTATTGATTGGATTTTCTTTAATAATTTCTTCTGTTCTGCTCTTTATACTTGATAATAAATTAGAATAGGAAATTGATTCTTCAGATATCGCATGAATTGCAATTTTAGATGAAAATTTGGAAAAAACTAAATCAATTTGCTCAGGTATTGAACTGCACATCA
>Ga0115563_1002363_pt1 | contig 13994 bp, 20 predicted proteins | sample COGITO_mtgs_1105_2_FD_87198 | JGI IMG/M metagenome (GOLD analysis project Ga0115563, IMG submission 87198) | Pelagic marine microbial communities from North Sea - COGITO_mtgs_110519 | ecosystem: Environmental > Aquatic > Marine > Epipelagic | place: Germany:Helgoland, sampling site Kabeltonne...
CTTTCCCCATTGGTGAGATAAGGTCGATAACCCGCGGCGTATTATCCTTGTGGTCGGGATCGAACGGTAATTCGAAAGTCAGCTTCTCATTCGGATAAAGCGGCGTTAAATTATCGAAATTAATCCGATGCTTAACAGCTTCCGGGTCTTCAAAGTTAATTGTTTCAACTTTCAGTAGGGCAAAATATCGCTCACCATCCTTAGGGCCTCTAATCTCACCTTCAACTGTATCGCCAGTACGTAATCCGAAACGACGCACTTGGCTGGGCGAGATATAAATATCATCTGGGCCGGGCAAATAGTTTGATTCAGGCGCGCGCAGAAACCCGAACCCATCGCTTAACACTTCAAGAACACCATTTCCTTTAATGACGACGTCATTTTCTGCCAGCTGCTTCAGGATCGCAAACATCATATCTTGCGTACGTAGTGTCGACGCATTCTCGATTTCGAGCTCTTCAGCATACGCCAACAGCTCGGCTGGTGTTTTAGATTTGATCTCTTGAAAATGCATGACCGACTTCCGCTAAAAAAGGGTGAACGGGTGGATGAAAAAATGGAGGGTTTTTATTTTTATCGGGGAGGAAACTATATAACAGGCAAAGAAGGCCTACCTTAGCGCTCACAGTATTACGTGCAATAGCATGAAAGTCAAGATTTAGGCCTAATGCCGAAATTTTAAGCTAAAATGGCTCAACAACCGCCATTATAACAATAACGACCATCAAAAGCGTCGGCGCTTCATTCCATATCCGGTAACGGCCATCCTTCATAATGGCTGTATCCTCTTCAAAAGCCCGCCGCATTTTCGCAAACACCATATGGCACGCCGTCATACCAATTACGCAACTAATTTTGACCCACATCCATGGCATCATCAGTAATTCAGTATTTTGTGACAGCATCCACAGCCCAAGAATCCACGATATAATCATTGCTGGATTCATAATCGCCTTAAGAAGTCTACGTTCCATCAGTTTAAACGTTTCACTGCGGACCGAGCCAACCTCAACAAGCGCGTGATAGACAAATAACCGTGGCAAATATAACAGCCCCGCCATCCAGGACATCACCGCGATAAGATGAAAGGCTTTTAGCCATAAATAATCAATCATATGAACGTACCATGTTAATCAAGTCAGTGACATGTTGTTGCGGCGTATGAGGCACAATACCATGGCCTAAATTAAAGACATGCGAGCGTGAACCTACAGCCTCCATAATATGCCCGACTTCCCGTTTCATTTGCTCGCCGCCTGCAACCAGACAAAGAGGGTCAAGATTACCCTGTAAAACAACATCTGAGCGAATATGCTCTGCTGCCCACCTTATATCTGTTAGATGGTCTAATCCAATACAAGCAATGTCAACATTATCGCAATAAGGAACAAGGCCTTCTGCTAATCCTTTTGGAAAGGAGATAAAGGGCTGATTATACCCACGATCTCTAACAGATTTGATAATTTTTTGATGGGTTTTCGTAACAATCATATCGCGTTTGCTAGCCGGAACCATTCCGGACCAACTATCAAAAAGCATTAGTGCATTGACGCCCGCATCGGCCTGTAAAATCAGAAACTCACTAATTGTATCGCATAACAGGGATAGAATTGCGTCTGTTTGAGCTGGTTCCGAGAATAAAAATTGCCGCGCTGTTGCAAAATCGCGTGAACTACCCCCTTCCAGCAAATATGTCATTAATGTCCACGGGGCGCCTGAGAAACCAATTAATGCCACATCTTTTGGCAGTCTATCTCTTGTAAGCTTAATGGCATCAGCGACAGGCGCTGCATATGTTTTTATCGCATCGGCTTTAGCTGATTTCATTTCTTCAAAAGAAAGTAATGGCGTTAAAACTGGTCCCTTACCTTCTTTAAAAGCAAGATCTCTGCTCAGAGCTGATAAGACCAAGAGAATGTCTGAAAAAATAATAGACGCATCAAAGCCGAATTTTCTAATCGGCTGCAATGTTACTTCACAAGCCTTATCTGGCGTAAGGCAAAAGCTAACAAAATCTGGTGTTGTTTTTCGAACAGCTCTGTATTCCGGCAAATAGCGTCCGGCTTGCCGCATAATCCAAATGGGTGTTCTATCAGTTGATTTATGCTGCAGTGTATCAAGAAAGCGCATGATGTTTTTACACAACCCTAATAAAATTAATTATTTATAGAAGTTAAGGTAGTAGTTGTTTGTTGTGACATGTGAATCGGGAATTGCAAGTTATAAACAACTTATCCCCAATTTTGTACTCATTTTTAGGGAATGATATTTTTGGTTAATATACTGAAATTAAATATTTTTATAGAATAAGTCGCCATAATTCATTGAGACGTACTAGCTGTTTTGCACAAGGTGATAACAATGGGCATAAAATGGGGATAAAAAACAAATAAGCTTGCAACAGATATTTTATCCCCATTTTAGGTAGCCATGTTATTTCTCGGTGTATAAGATTCTACAAGTTCCCCTAAAACAGTCTCTTGATGTAGGTTATGTCAGACAGAACGCTTCATCTTCATCTTGTTTCTGATTCCACTGGTGAAACAGTTCATCAAGTTGCACGTGCGGCGCTTGCTCAATTCAATAATGTTGCAACCTCTGAGTATATTTGGACACTCGTGCGGACAACAGCACATGTTGACACAATCGGCATGGCGATAAAACGGAATCCCGGCATTCTGATTTACTCAGTGGTTGATAGCGATATCAGAATACAGATTGAAAAAATCTGCCGGCAAGCCGGCATCCCTAGTATCTCGGTGCTTGATCCATTGGTTACGCTGTTAACATCTGTCATTGGCTATGAAGGTTCTGGGCGGCCGGGCAGTCAGCACAAAATGGATAATGCTTATTTCGAGCGGATGGCTGCTGTTGAGTTTGCTGTTAACCATGATGATGGCATCAATATGGAGCGTCTTGCCGAAGCCCAGATTCTGCTTGTTGGTATTTCACGGACTTCTAAAACACCAACCGCGATGTATCTTGCTAATCGGGGCTATCGTGTTGCCAATTATGCCTTGGTGCCACATGTCTCCTTTCCTCTGAAACATGTCGAAGGAAAAACCTCACTCTTTATTGTTGGGCTAACGACTGATGCTAAAAGGTTGCTTCAGGTACGCCGAAATCGGCTGCAGCACTTATCGGATAATAGCAATGAAAGCTACGCTAACTTTGACAATATCAACGATGAATTAACCACCGCGCGGAAACTATTTTCATCACAAGGCTGGCCTGTCCTTGATGTATCGCGCCGGTCAATTGAAGAAACAGCCGCAGCCATTATTCACCTTCATTCACATTGGACCGAAGAACAGCTCCAAAAAGATGCAAAGTCGTAACGCAAAAATAATCTTAAACATGTTTATGTGCCTCATTTAAGGGCTCTTTAGGAAAATTCATCGTGTCACATACGCCCCCTCTTCAGCCTGATAACACGCCAAACCAGTCATTATGGCAGATAGCGGGCACACCTATTATACTAGCATCAGCAAGTGCAAGCCGGCGGGCGCTACTTGACGGCGCGCGGATATCCTATTCAGCACAAGCCGCTCATATCGACGAGATATCAATTCGCTCTTCATGTGAAGCAGAGGGGATTAGTCCGGGCGATATAGCTGTGATCTTGGCTGAAATGAAAGCTCAGGTGGTTGCACAAAATCGGCCCGATGCTCTAATCATTGGATCTGATCAGATATTGGTCTGTGAGGGCGTTATTTTTGGTAAGCCAGACACCCGCCAACAGGCACATGACATATTAGAGCAGTTGCAAGGTAATGCACATCACCTTATCACGTCACTTGTGATTTTTAAGTCTGGCATGCGCATCTGGCATCATATTGCGACCGCCAATCTAGTAATGCGCTCTCTCTCCACCGACGATATTGAGGCTTATCTTGATGTGATCGGCGCTGAGGCGTTTTCAACGCCAGGCTGTTATCAGATTGAAGGACCCGGGGCTCATCTGTTCACCGATATGACCGGCGCTTATTACGATATTCTAGGCCTTCCGCTACTGCCCCTATTATCTTTTTTGCGTGAACATGGCCTAGCATTGCAGACAAGCAGACAAGAGCTATGAAGCTCATCGGCCTAACAGGTTCTATTGCAACAGGAAAATCGACTGTATCGCAGATGTGCCGCGATGCAGGTTTGCCAGTCCATGATGCTGATAGTGCTGTGCATAAACTACTTGGCCCGCACGGCGCTGCCGTATCTGATATTTTGTGTCAGTTTGGCGATGTTGGCAGTCTCTCAGCTGGTATAAACCGGCAAGACCTAGGCTCACTTGTGTTCAAACAGCCAGAAAAGCGCCAGCAGCTAGAGCATATTATTCACCCCTTAGTGTTGCAGGACAGAGAGAGGTTTTTGCAGGCATGTCACAGGCAGAAATGTCGCCGCGTCATTCTTGATATTCCGCTACTGTTTGAGACTGGCGGCGATAGCGGATGCGATAAAGTGATTGTCGTATGGGCGCCTGAATGGATACAACGAAAACGTGCCCTGTTACGGCACGGCATGACAGCTGAAAAATTAGACGGTATTTTGTCTCATCAAGTATCACAGACGGTAAAACGCAGATTAGCTGATTTGGTGCTTCCCTCTTCGCTTGGTAGAGCAGAAACACGCAAAAGACTTTTGCGTTGGCTCCGCGCTCATTCATAATAACCTCCCGTTACCCGCATATGGATTGCTGACAGAAAGAAATTATTAGATTATGACACGCCACATCATTCTCGATACAGAAACCACCGGCCTATCGCCTGAACAGGGACATAGGGTCGTTGAAATCGGCGCTGTAGAAATGATAAATTTCTCTCCTACTGGCGAGCAGCTTCATCTCTATATGAATCCTGAACGCGAGATGGAGCCAGAGGCAGAACGGATACATGGGCTATCAACAGCGTTCTTGTCTGATAAGCCATTATTTGCCGATATTGCTCAACAATTTATCGACTTTATTGGTGATGATATTCTGGTTATTCATAATGCACCTTTTGACGTTGGTTTTTTGAATGCAGAATTATCACGCTGCAGATTAGCCGCGCTAAGTATGGATAGAGTGGTCGATACATTGCCGCTCGCCCGCCAGAAGTTTCCCGGTGCACAAGCCAGTCTTGATGCTTTGTGTCGGCGGTTCGATATTGATAATACACATCGCGATTTACACGGCGCTCTTGTCGATGCAGATTTGCTGGCATCAGTTTTTGTTGAACTTAAAGGCGGCCGTCAGCCTGGACTTGCGCTTCAGACGGAGCAGGAGGTGTCGCACGATAAAACAGATGAGGATAACACCTTATCCTTGTCCGGATTTCTGGTTGAGGAGCGCCCTATCAGGCCAGCGCGCCCGTCCAGCTTATCGCATGACGAACAAGACGCTCATAACAAGCTCTTAGCAACAATGAAGACGCCTCTCTGGCAGCAGACCGAATAGTGGTCCGGCGAGCAGATTTTCACCTTTATTGAGTTGTCTCACCAGAAGCAGCCTGCTGTGCTGCGAGCTGTTGTGTCTGCATGTTGTGGCGATAGACAGCAACAAAATCGATAGGAGAGATGTTGAGCGGCATAAACCCGCCTTCGCGGGTAATATTCGAAATAATTGCCCTGGCAAAGGGGAATAGAAGCTGCGGTCCTTGTATCATGACCAACGCATTAACATCCTGCGGGTCAACATCAGCAGCTGACACAATGCCTGCATAGCTCAACTCAATAAGGAAGAGCGTTTTTTCCTCACTCACAGCAGACGCTGTTAGTTTCAGAATTACTTCGTAATTTTCATCGTCAATTTTATCTGCCATGACATTGACGCCAATTTCAACATTTGGCTGAACACCCGGCGATAGCAAAGTTTGTGGCGCATTTGGATGCTCGAAGGATAAATCTTTAATATATTGCGCGTTCATCACAATCTGGCGCAGTCCGGGTTGAGCGGTCTCTGAACTGGCTGAGCCATTTTGTGTATCAGTATCTTGTGTTGTATCAGCCATTATAATGCTCTCCTAGTATCTGAAGCGCTGGCCATATGCGGGCGCCTTACAGAAATGTTTGAAACAGGTTATGTCTTTAATAAAAAAGACTGTTTCCTGCAGGTTTGGTCTAACAAATTTGACAATATTCACAAGTAATAAAGAAAAAAATTCGATTCTCCTATGTTACTTACGGTCTTTTTGCTCGGAAAAATCGCCTTCGATCACATCATCACTCGCTAGCGGGCGCGGCTGCCTGTCAGGTGTATTGTACGAGGCGCCCTGATTTTCGCCCTGCCCTGCATAGCGTGAGCGCATAGAAGTAGCAAAACCAGATAAAGACATGCGGCTGACAATCGCCATTCCGATTATCGTTCTTATGCCCGGCAAAAAACAGACAAGACCACATAAGTCAGTAATATATCCGGGTAAAAGCATTAGCAGGGCGCCAAGAAGAAGCGAAAGGCCGCCCGCCAGTGTCGTGCCATTAAACTCACCTTTGCTAAGGCCAGCCTGCCAGTTGAGCATAATCAGGGCTGTCTGACTTTTCAGTAGAGCAATCCCAACAAAAGCTGTCAGGAAAATACCAAGAAAAGTGGCAAGGCCACCGATAGATTGTCCGACCCAGATAAAAGTTTCAAATTCGACCCACCCATAAAGAATAAAGGCTGGCAGGATGAATAGCGCCATTTTTTTGTCCTCTTCCTTGCTCTTTTGCTTTGAGACGCCTATCTCTAGAGCATAAACAGATCTTAGTCTGTAAGACCGTGATAATTATACTGTAGTGTAATATTATGTTACAGTTTGCCTATTTAAGTTTTAGTCAGCTAATCTGAAACGAGCGTAGGATAACATTCTTTTCAGACACATTATATGGGAACTCAGATGCCATTTGTCGATATTCTTATTTTTGCCGTAATTGCAATCTTCCTTATAATGCGTTTGCGCAATATTCTGGGCAGTCGTGAGGGCTTTGAACAGAAACAGGATAATCGCCCTATCCAGCCTGTAACTCCGGCAGAATCAGCACGCGAAAAAAAGGTTGTTCCTTTGCATCCAGCCCAGCTAGATGGCACCGGCCTTGAGGCTGTTCGCCGGGCTGACCCTAGTTTCTCAGACGATACATTTATGCAGGGCGCAGCAAGTGCGTTTGGTATGGTGCTGTCTGCCTTTGCTGAAGGTGATGTAACACAGCTTCGCAGATTGCTGAGTTTCGAGCTTTATGAAGAATTTTCTGAGAGCATCCGGCTTCGTAATAAGAATGGCGATGAGCTAGATATCGAAATTCTTTCGATAGATGACGTTACCTTAACAGATGGTCAGGTGGTTGATAATATCGCCTCAGTGACTGTAACGTTTGAGAGTATTCAAACGCGCACCCTAACAGATAGTGATGGCGCTATTCAGGAAGATGAGTCCATGGAAGCGGCCGAGCTTACTGATATTTGGGTGTTTGAGCGTGATACTCAACTTGACGATCCAAATTGGAAACTTGTTGAAACACGTGTTCCAGAAGAAGGGGATGGCGAGGCTAACTAAGCGTCTCTTTTTTTCTAATCAGGTAACGAGCTAGACGATGAGCAAGAAAGATAAACGGTTTCCTGCGCAACGGCCCAATACTGATGATGATGAGACCGTGTGGCGTGCGGTAACAAAAACAGTGACCGCATACCATAAAGATATAGCACTGCCACAGAAGAAAACGTCATTTATTTCAGCGCAACCATCGCCGCCAAAACCAGATAAAAAAAGCGCCGGCGCACTAGCATCTCGTGCCATGAAAACATCTGGCGTCGTTCCAGCTCCTCCCAAAACCTACATGCCTCTGCAACCAGCAGATTTTCGCCCAGCAGATTTTCGTCAGGGAGACTATGCCGGTATTGACAGATCAAACGCCCGGCGATTGCGTCAGGGGCGGATGGATATTGATGATATCATCGATTTGCATGGAATGACGCAGGCAGAAGCGCAGACCAGGCTCCGTTCTTTTATCCAGCGGGCTGCTTTTTCTGGCAATCGAACTGTACTGATAATTACCGGCAAAGGCCGAGCTGGTCAGGGCATTTTGCGGGCACGGGTGCCAGAATGGCTGAAAGAGCCGCCTCTCTCCCAGCTTGTCATTGCTATTTCTGATGCCCAGCCGGGCGACGGCGGCACGGGCGCTCTTTATGTCCGCCTCAAGCGAAAGTCACGCCAGTGACTCCGTTTGGGATAGAAATGCGCCGAATTCGAAAAGAGCGCAGCCTTACGCTACAACAGCAAGCAGATAGTCTTAGCGTCTCTCCGGCCTATTTATCAGCTCTGGAGCATGGCAAAAAAGGCAGGCCGTCTGCTGCTCTTGTTGACCAGATTTGTGTGTGGCTTAATCTGATATGGGATGATGCCGAAGCTTTGAAACGCAAAGCTGTTATGTCTCATCCTCGGCCGGTTATTCCGGTTGCTGGCCTGCATGAAAATGCCGTACTTCTGGCAAATTTGCTATCCCATAATATTGACCGGCTGACACCCATTCAAAGTCAGGCTCTCCTGCATCAGTTACGGGACGCCCTTGGACAGTCAGATGATGACTAGAAAGCAAAGCTGGATAGAGCGTTGCAAAAAAATCTATAGACAGAATAGAGTGATAAACTGGTCAGACCGGCCAAAATCTGATAAATCCCCATAATGAAATGCCTATCGTAATTTCGGCACCTTCATTTTATTTGATAGGAGTGCATGATGAGCCGCACCGCAGCAAAAGAGCGCACAACAAATGAGACAAAGATCTCGGTCACGCTTGACCTAGATGGGACAGGAAAATCTGATATCTCTACAGGTATTGGCTTTCTTGATCATATGTTAGAGCAATTGGCGCGCCACAGTCTTATTGATATGACAATTAAGGCAGATGGCGACCTGCATATTGATGCACATCACACAACCGAAGATACTGGCTGGGCGATCGGCGAAGCTTTGAATGAGGCGCTTGGCGACAGGCGCGGTATTACGCGCTATGCAAGTTGTTTTCTGCCAATGGATGAATGTCTTAGCCGGGTTGCTCTGGATGTATCTGGCCGGCCCTTTCTTGTGTGGCACGTTGATTTACCAGCAGATACGCTTGGCACAATGGAAACTGAGTTATTTCGGGAATGGTTTCAGGCCTTTGCGATGGGCGCGCGAGTTACGCTTCACGTCGAAAACCTCTATGGTGTAAACACCCATCATATCGTCGAAAGCTGTTACAAGGCATTAGCCCGCAGCCTGCGTGAGGCCATCGAAATTGACCTACGCATGTCTGATGTTATTCCCTCCACCAAAGGAACTCTTGGCGGCTCACTCTAGGCAAGAGAAGAAAGCGAACATACCAGATGAAACTCGGTATCATCGATTACGGGTCGGGTAATTTGCATTCGGTTGAACATGCACTTGTCCATGCTGCAGCTGAGATTAAGGGCGCCTCTTCTATAGAGCGGGTTACCACTGCTGCTGAGCTTGGAATGTGCGATCAGATTGTTTTGCCCGGCGTTGGTCACTTTGCTGATTGCCGTAATGGGCTTATGGCAGTTGATGGTATGGTTGAAGCCCTTCGTGACGCTGTCATGATACGTGGTCGCCCGTTTTTAGGAATTTGTGTTGGCATGCAGCTCCTTGCTGATGAAGGGTATGAAGGTCAGGTCACTGAAGGCCTTGGCTGGATTGCCGGCCATGTCCGCCCGCTCCCTCGAACATCGCAGCTTGACGGCGCGCCCGATTTGAAAATTCCACATATGGGCTGGAATACGCTTCATGTTAAGACAGAGCACCCCGTTCTTGCTGGGCTTGATGAGGCTGCACAGGTTTATTTCGTGCATTCGTATTTTTTTGAAACCACTTCACCTGATATGGTTATTGCAACAACTGATTATGGGATAGCGGTTCCGGCGGCAGTTGGCAGGGACAATCTTCTGGGCACCCAGTTTCATCCCGAAAAAAGCCAGCAAGTTGGGCAGCAGATATTGCGCCAATTTTTGTCATGGCGCCCATAATGGTATGTGAAACGCGATAAAGGGAATACTGATAGGATGGCAACATCAACACCACGCGCTCCTTTGGTTACGATCGAAATGACAGAAGAGCTGAGTGCAAATGATATCAGCGAAATCTGTGATGCTACCGAAGAAGCCATTGATGCAGGTGGTGGTTTTGGCTGGCTAGCCCCGCCACCACGCAGTGTAATGGAAGATTACTGGCGCGGCGTTCTTCTCATTCCGGACCGGTCTCTGATTGTTGGCAAGCTTGACCATGTCATTGCTGGCTCATGTCAGATTGTTAAACCGCCCCGTAATAACGAAGCACAGGAATTTGCCTGCCAGCTGACAACTTTTTTCCTTGCGCCATGGGCACGTGGACACGGGCTGGCACAGGCATTAGTGGCCGAAGCCGAGGATTTTGCGCGCTCCGCAGGGTTTAAAACGCTCAATCTGGATGTGCGTGCTACACAAGACCGTGCTATTCATGCCTTTAAAGCACGCGGCTATCGGCAGTTTGGCGAGAATCCATTTTATGCAATTGTTGGTGATGATTATGTTCCGGGATTATATTTTACCAAGATGCTGCATGATGCCAAAGAAACCCCGTAATCTCATCCCGTTAGATAAGCCCTGTTACTCGATTAGCTTGCATCCTAGCCCATCATATGATGGCACAATAAAGGTCCTATAATGTCTCATCCTGTTGACCCTTTGATTATTTATCCAGCAATTGACCTGAAAGATGGTCAGGGTGTGCGTCTGCTTCATGGTAGATTTGACAAGATGACGGTATACGCCCCTGATCCCGGTGCGCAGGCGCGCGAATTTGTGGCAGCGGGGTGTGAGTGGATACATGTCGTTGACCTTGATGGTGCGCTGGTTGGCCAAAGTGCAAATAGGCAGGCGGTACGTGATATTTTGGCCTGCGGCTCAAAAGTACAATTAGGCGGCGGTATCCGCTCTTTGCAGGCTGTAAGTGATTGGCTAGAAGCTGGCGTTAGCCGCGTCATTCTTGGCACTGCGGCCCTGAAAGATCCTGACCTTGTGCGTGAAGCATCGCGTCTTTTCCCGGGCCAGATTGCTGTTGGGGCTGATGCACGTGATGGCATGATTGCTGCTGAGGGCTGGATTGAAACCAGCGAGGTGCCGGTACTCGAACTTGTTAAACGCTTTGAAGATTGCGGCGTGGCGGCGGTTATTTTTACTGATATTGCCCGCGATGGCGCTTTGACAGGTGTCAATGCTGACGCAACAGCCGCTCTGGCACGGGCAGTCAGCGTGCCGGTAATTGCCTCTGGCGGTGTGAGCGGGTTAGATGATATTCGTGCCTGCGCTGCACTTGGCAATGCAGGGATTAATGGCGTTATTACAGGCCGCGCGCTTTATGATGGCCGCCTTGATCTTGCTGAAGCGCTTGGCGTTATTGCTGAAATGCAGGAGGGTTAAATGCTGAGTGCACGTGTTATTCCCTGCCTTGATGTTCATGCAGGCCGCGTTGTAAAGGGCGTGAATTTTGTTAATCTAGTGGATGCGGGTGACCCGGTCGAACAGGCACGTCTTTATGATGAAGCCGGAGCTGACGAGCTGTGTTTTCTTGATATCACAGCAAGTCATGAAGGACGTGATACCATCTATGATGTGATATCTCGTACGGCCGATGTTTGTTTTATGCCGCTTACAGTGGGCGGCGGTGTAAAGCATGTCTCTGACTTCAGAAAATTGCTGTTATGCGGCGCAGATAAGGTTTCGGTGAACTCATCTGCTGTTACCGACCCGGATCTGTTAGCCCGAGCGGCTGATAAATTTGGTAGCCAATGTGTTGTCCTTGCAATTGATGCACGCCAGACAGCCCCCGGACATTTTGAGGTTTACACACATGGCGGCCGGCGCGAAACAGGACTTGATGCGGTGGCTTGGGCACAAAAAGCAGAACAGCTTGGGGCCGGTGAAATCCTGCTCACCTCAATGGATGGGGATGGTACGAAAGATGGTTTTGACCTGCCTTTGACGCGGGCTGTAAGTGACGCTGTTGGCATTCCTGTTATCGCGTCAGGCGGCGCCGGCGCACCAGACCATTTCGCTGATGCTATTCTAGATGGTCACGCAAGCGCGGTTCTTGCTGCCTCAGTGTTTCATTTTGGACAATTTAGTGTAAATGACGCAAAATCAGCTATGGCAGCGCGTGGCATTCCTGTCAGGCAGCTATCATCTTAATCTTGTAAATATGCTACAAGCGCTGGCGGATATCCCAGCTACCTTATGACGCAAAGGAGAATGAGACTATGAGTGAACGTCCATCAGCCGAAATTCTCGATATGTTATTTGATGTCATTGACAGCAAGCGTAATGATGATCCTGAAACAAGCTATACTGCACAGTTGCTCGCCGCGGCACCTGAAAAGCCTGCCCGCAAACTTGCCGAAGAAGCAACCGAAACACTCATCGAGGCGATCCGTGGCGATTCAAAAGCCCTTGCACAAGAATCAGCTGATTTGCTGTATCATTTGCTTGTTGTCTGGGCAGCTGCTGGCCTCACGCCATCTGACATCTGGTCCATTCTTGCAGACCGTCAGGGGTTATCAGGGATTATCGAAAAACAAAATCGTATCACCAAACCATAAGAGAAAAATGCTATGTCGCTGTCAGTTTATGATGAAACAAATATTTTTGCCCGGATCATTCGCGGCGAAATTCCCTGTAATAAGGTTGATGAATGTGACCATACGCTGACATTTCATGATATCAGCCCGCGTGCCCCTATTCATGTTCTGGTAATTCCAAAAGGGCCTTATGTCAGCCTTGAACATTTTGCTGATGCTGCGTCAGCCGAAGAACAGATTGCCTATTTTGCCGCGATTAGCCGGGTGGCTAAGATGCTTAATGTAAGCGAAGACGGTTACCGGCTTACCTCAAACACTGGTCATAATGGGTTTCAAGAAGTGTTTCATCTTCATGTTCATCTTATGGCAGGTGAACATCTCGGCCCTGTGCGTCTTTTAAAACAGTCTTAAAAAGTCCTTTTTCATGCTGTAATAGCGTGTAAGTCATAGGAAAAACTTGCATGCTTCTGAATACAAGTAATAATTGAAAAACAATGCATTCACACATTCATACCATATCATTTCGCGGAATTGATACAATCCCCGTCTCCGTGCAGGTTCATCTATCAAATGGGCTTCCCGCCATGGCGATTGTCGGGCTGGCAGATAAAGCTGTTGGCGAGTCGCGTGAACGTGTTCGCGTCTATCTTGCAGAGCCGCATAAACTCAAACGCAAGTACTGCTGAACAATCGGCGAATAAGTATGTCAAAAGTTGTGTTAAAAACTCTCCCATAAAGTAATCATGATTACTGGTTATCAATGTGATAATTATTCCAGCTGGTATAATAGCAAGCAATGACTTTGGGCCTAAAAGCCATGCGCTCAACACACGAACTGCATGTGGCAGAAAAAGAAAGCTGGCAAAAACAGCATTTTCACTACTTAATCTGAGTTCTATGGGAAATATAACTAATAATTGCAACGTAGCAGTTATTAGGTAAGCAACTATTATACAGAAAATCCAATGTTGATAAAAAGGATGAAAAGAATACAACTGACTATTCCTTCTCATGGAGAGAAAATTATCAAGATTAGTCTACGATTTACTGTCTAATAGTCAACAGAGGCATTTTATGCGTCAGTCTAGAGACCTTCGGACAATGGAATGAGCCTAAATGCATAACAAACTACCACATCACATCGCTCGTATTCACCACAGCAGATTACATAAATTTACCCGATCTGGTGACCATCTATGTGACTATGTCTGTTGTCTGTTGGAGTATGCTCTTCGTAGAAATGCTTTTAATGGCCCTTCAGGATCCACTGAGGATCTATGAAGCATTAAAAGGTAGTCATGTGGCTTGATGGGGTCTCAGGAGGCTGTATGGATCTCCTAGGGGCTTTTGGGTTCTCTTTACAAGAGCGTTTTGGGATGCCACATTTAACCATCATTCATTAGATAAGTAGGTTTTTAATGGGTTTTTATTTTGTGGTTCAC
>Ga0115563_1002374_pt1 | contig 13935 bp, 13 predicted proteins | sample COGITO_mtgs_1105_2_FD_87198 | JGI IMG/M metagenome (GOLD analysis project Ga0115563, IMG submission 87198) | Pelagic marine microbial communities from North Sea - COGITO_mtgs_110519 | ecosystem: Environmental > Aquatic > Marine > Epipelagic | place: Germany:Helgoland, sampling site Kabeltonne...
ACCCATGGCGGGGCCAACATCGGCGAGCGCTCGGAAAAATAACCCACCGTCAGCATGCCGGGTGGTGGTCATGCTGACATCCTTCCTGAGCAAGGCATTGACCACTTCAGGATCGTGGCCGTCGACCAATAACTGAATGCCCTTGGACAAGAAGTCACTCGAGGTCTCCTTGCCTTCCAAGGACAGCAGGCCGCCTTTACGGGCTCCATCAGCGAGCTCTACGATCTCGGCAATCATATCTTCGGGCTTGGCCATCTTAAAGGCAAAGGCCTTACCGACGACCTTGCCAACACCGAGGAACTGCTCAAGGGTCATTTTTGACATGGCCACAAAGGTACTACCGGCGAATACGATCAGGACCGACGGTATGTTAATGAATATGGTTAGGCTACCACCGAGCAACATTGCCATTAGGATCATACCTACGGCGCCGACTAACCCAACCAGCATGGCTATATCCACAAATTACCCCTTTATAAAATTTTTTGACCTGAACGGTTTTCAACCTACTGGGTCATTTTAACACTAAGACCAAGCCCTTTTCGGCATAGTCACCATTATGCGACGAATGCTCGAATGGTGTCGAGCGACCGGAGCGAACACGGGCCATAATACATCCCTATTGCCGTATATCTATCGGCTTGGAAAAGGATATATTGACCCCTATTTTTCAAATCGTTACCTTTAGTACAATCATTATTGAGGAAATACCATGGCGAGCAAGAAAACTCCGGCCTTTGAAGACAAGCTAAGCACCTTGGAATCCTTGGTAGAGCGGCTAGAATCAGGGCAATTGAGCCTGGACGAGGCTATGGATGCCTTTGAACAGGGTATAAAGTTAACGCGAGATTGCCAAGAATCGCTCGCGACGGCTGAGCAGAAGGTACAGATCCTAATGACCAAAAGCGGCCAACAGACCCTCCAGCCCTTGCCTGAACAGGGTCGTGAATGAACCTCGAAGATTTTTTAAGCGATACCCGTAGCCAACTGGAAGAGCGACTGTTAGCCAGTTTTGCAGCACCACGCAGTGAACGACTGCGCACCGCAATACATTATTCCCTACTCAATGGCGGTAAGCGACTGCGGCCAGCCCTGGTGCGCGCCGCTGCCCTCGCGGCGGGCAATGACACCCAAGACTGGCTCGTGCCGGCCATGGCGTTGGAGATGGTGCATGTTTACAGCCTGGTGCACGATGATCTGCCGGCCATGGACAACGACGATTTGCGCCGCGGTAAGGCCACCAATCACAAGGCCTTCGACGAGGCCACAGCGATATTGGCCGGTGATGCTCTGCAATCGGAAGCATTCGCCATCCTAGCCGACGACGAACATTTGACCGACCGACAAGCTCGCCAGATGATTGCCCAATTAAGTCGCGCAGCCGGTGCCAATGGTATGGTCGGTGGGCAAATGATCGATTTACAGTCGGAACAGCAAAAACTGACCCTCGACCAATTAGAGACCTTGCATACCCTGAAGACAGGGGCGCTGATTCAGGCCGCCTTGCGTCTGGGCGCACTGTGCCACAGCCAAGCCGATCCAGCCCTGCTCCAAGCCTTGGATGATTACGGTCATGCCTTAGGTTTGGCGTTTCAAATCACCGATGACATTCTTGATGTGACCGCCTCCACCCTAGTGTTGGGTAAACCGAGCGGCAGTGATTTGGCCTCGGATAAGGCCACCTACGTGAGTTTGCTCGGACTTGACGGTGCACGCCAGCAGGCCGATGAGCAAGGCCGTTTGGCCTTAGCGGCACTCGCACGCGTTGGTTTGGACTCACAGAGCCTAATGGGTCAATTGGCCGAGTACGTGATCCAACGCGATTATTAAGCCAACCATTCACCCCTAGCGGAGTCTCTAACCTATGCCCGAACTAGCCCCCCAGCCCCAGCTGGCCGATTTTCAACGCTATGTTGCCGAGCTGGAAGTTGAACGCGGCTTCGACCAGCAAACGGGCCGCGATAAATGCCTGATGCTCGGCGAAGAGGTGGGCGAGTTGTTTAAGGCGGTGCGCCAACGGGAAGGCTTGGCCATGGACCCCAATTCGCAGGTCGGCAGCATCGATGCCGAGTTGGCCGATATGTTTATCTTTGTCTGTGCCATCGCCAACCACTATCAGGTTGATCTGGCGGATGCCTTTCTGGCCAAGGAAGCGCTCAATAAAACCCGGTCCTGGCGTTAAGACTTGGGCGTGAACCCTTGGGGCTTAATACTGAGGCAAATGAGCGTTGAAGCGATCGAGCAGGGCATCGCTCACCCGCCGACTGCACATTAGGTGCCGATTGGTGCCTTGCGCCAACTCTACAAAGGGTAAGAACTGATAATCGGTCCGAGCGAAATCATTGATGCCAATCAAATAGTCAATTTCCTCCACTGCGGCAAAAAAATAATCCACCCGACCGGCATTGAGCATGCGCAGCATGCTGAGGTTATCACCGGTGACCACGGTGGTTTGGGGCTTAAGTTTCACCAGCAATTGATCAACCACCGGTCCATAGGAATAGCCGGACTTAACCAATAGCTTTAACGACTGATCCCTAAGCAGTGCACTCAGGCTAGTGCCCTTGGTGACTCGGCGATTCGACTCTAGGGCGATGACCCGCTGCGGCTTATCTCTATAGATCGGCTGGCTGAAGCGGGCAAACTGTTCCCGCTCAGCGTTTTTAAACCAACCGAGCACGCAATCATTGGCGCTATTACCCTGCACCAGCCGCAGCTGCCGGTTCGATGGCGTTTGGATCCAAGCAACTTGAATACCCGCCTGACTGAAGGCCTTGACGACCGGACTGGCCGTTAAGCCACTGACCATTCCGGACGGGGTCGAGACGGCATAGGGAGGCCGATCGTGGTAGTGCACATTTATCACTTCGTCACTGGCAAGCGCTATCGCCGCGGGCTGGATCAGCCCAAGTATTACAAAGCCAAAAATTATCTTCATCCGCATCGAGGCGCACTCCCATTAGACCGCTGCGCCGCAGCCAACGAGCTCCGGCTTCTTTTCGTCAGGCGCACTGATAAGCTTGTTGACCTGCCTTGCTCGAAGAGTAGGTCAAACCGATGATGAATTCAAAATCGACGTGACTGGCTGGTTCTCTAGCCCGCGCTTGAGCCCTGTGGGGACTTGTGTAGCAGAGCCCCCAGGGTGCTGAAATAGCGGGCAAAGGCTCGATTAACCTCGCTGCGTTGCGTGGCCTTAGGGTACAGACCAAGCTCTGCCTCCGCAGATTGACGGGTGCCCTTGACCAGATAGGTGTTTTTAATCGCGGCGTCCTGCACAAAGGCTTCGAAAGCGCGCGCGCACATTTCCGCTGGCAAGCTGTAGTAGCGTCGACCGGCACGTCGATCGGCCTGTTGGGCCGCGAGCAGCAACGGACTGGCTACTCGGCTGTCCGGTTGGTAAAAAATCTTCTCGAAGCAAGCAAATAACAATTGGTTGAGCGGGTGATCGATGGTTGGCCGTTGGTTAGTCCATGCGCTGGAGGCGAAGTCCAACGGCGCCGGGTCGATGATGCTTTTGCCCGCTATATAGTGATCGAAGGCATGGAACCACTCATGAGCTATACTGCCGGGACCGGCATTTTTGGCCAGCGCAAAGGCGCGCATGGCCGGAGTGTAATGGGCCGCGACGCCCCATTGACCGCCGGTACCATATTCCAATGAAAGAGTTCCACGCAATGATATGAGGATTGCCGGGGCTGCCAAAATGCTCATCAGATCGGCCAACGCATCGTAAAAGAGCGGCGCCGAGACGGCCTTTTCCTCGGCCGTTACCCAGCGGCCAATGCGCACCCCATTAAAGCCAAAGCTTTGGTGAACATCAGCGAAGCTGACCAGCCACCCACCACGATGATCCTGACCGTTGCGGTAAAAGCGACCCTGGTCCGAGACCGACACCTGGCTATGGCTCTATCGCTGCCAACACCGGTTCAGCTAACGAGCGATCTGTCGGGGTATTGAACCGGGCCAAAAAATTCTCCAACGACAGTAGCATGGCGGGCACGAAGAGCAGAATCAGCACGATGCCATACATCAGACCGAAAGCGATGCCGGCCGCTAGGGGAATCAAAAATTGAGCATCGAACGAGGTTTCGAACATCAATGGTGTTAGGCCGCCCACGGTGGTCAGCGTGGTCAGCAGAACGGCGCGGAAACGCTGCACACTGGCCTCGATGACCGCCTCGCGCATCGGCATGCCTTGGCTACGCAATTCTCGATAGAAACTAACTAGAACAATGGAATCATTGATCACAATCCCCGATAAACCGAATAGCCCGTAGATACTTAACACACTCAGATCCAGATCCAACACCCAGTGGCCTACGATGGCACCGGTCAGGGCGAATGGAATCGCACTGATCACGGCAAAGGGCCAGGTCCAGCTCTCAAACACCCAAGCTAGGGTGATAAAGATCAGCGCTAGACCGAACAGTCCGCCGGTCTTAACGTCGGCAAAGAATTCCGCCTGAGACGCTTGATCGCCCTCTACATCGAGGCGAACATTGGGAAAGGCATTACTCAGTTGGGCACGCATGTCTTGATCGATCGCCTGATTGATTTCAGTCAGGTTAACGCCTCGGTTGGCCAACTGGGCGGTAATGACCGCTGACAGCTCGCCATCGACTCGGCTAAGTTGTTGAATGGCTCGCTCAGAGCTCGGGCTGGCCAAGGCCGCGAGCGGCCGAAAAGCACCATTGCCCAAGGCGATTGGTAATTGCGCTAAGGCAAACCAACTGTCGACATCGGTCTCACGGATACGCAACACCAGCGACAACTCCTCGCCCTCGACCTGCAGACTTTGTACTTCATAGCCGTCGACAAATTCACGCAATGAGCGGGCCAGCATGGTTGGGGTGAGCCCCAAAGCCTGGGCATCTGCCGTCAGCTTCAAATTTATTTGTTCCGCGCCTAAGGGCAGGTCATCGCGAATATCGAGCAGACCGGTCATTTCCGCTAACTCCATCTTGAGCAACTGACTGGCACCCTGCAATTGGGCTAGGTCTTCGGAGATTAAACGCACACTCACGCCGTTGGTAGAGGGACCTTGTTGACCTTCCACAAAGCTAAGCTTTACCAAGCCAGCCGGTGGCGTGACCTTGGCCCGCCAGGCGCTGATGATCTGGGTATTGGACAGACCGCGATCGGTACCGGCATCGAGCTGAACAAAGAGCTCGCCGCGTTGCGCTGAGCCGGCCTGCAATTCACGGATGATGGTCGATACCAGAGGCTCGCCAGCATCGCGTTCGACGCTCAACAAGGCTTGCTCCATATCAATCAAGAAAGCCTCTATGGTCGCTTGCGGGGTACCTTCGGCAAACTCCGCCTGCAACTGCACCTGAGGGGCTTGAATGGCGGGGAAGAAGACGAATTTGACCCGCCCAGACACGACCAACATGATCGACAGCACTAAGGCCATGATAACCAGCGTGAAAGTAGTCGCGCGATAATCGACAGCCCAAGTCACCACACGGCGTACACCCTTCTGACGAAAGGCGTCAAAACCGCGTTCAAAAGCTTGCCGCCAGCGGCTCGGCGTTCTGGCTTGGCCCTTCTTAAAGCTGTGCGCCAAATGGCCCGGTAAGATCAGAAAACATTCGATCAGCGACGCGAGTATGGCCATAATCACAACAATCGGGACACCCTTGGTGAACGCGCCCGATGGCCCGCCGACCAGCAACAACGGCAGGAAGGCCGCGATGGTAGTCACCGATGAGGCAACCACCGCCGGCAACATGCGTTTCGCCGCTTTTATCGCCGCCGCCTCTGGCTCATCGCCATTGGCCATATTGGCGTAAGCGTTTTCCCCCACCACGATGGCGTCATCGACGATCACCCCGAGCGCAATCAGAAATCCGAGCAGGCTGATCACATTGATTGAATTGCCGGACAATTCCAGGAACATAAAGGTTGCTAAAAAGGACACCGGCACGCCAACGGCGACCCACCAAGCCAGTCGATGATTGAGAAAGATAAATAACACTATCAAGACCAATACCAGCCCACTCAGGCCGTTATTGACGATAATACTGACTCGCGATTGAACAAACTTATAGGTCTCGTTGTAGACCAGGATCTGGGCTCCGCCGGGCAATTGTTCGGCGAAATCGGTCTGCCAGGCGGCCAATGCATCGGCCATTTCCAGCGTATCCTGTTCACCGGAACGGCTCAGGCTGAGCTTCAAGGCAGGCAAATCTTGATAAAAAATCAGGCTCTGACTGTCATCGCGAAGACTCGACACGTCGGCGATCTGGTCGAGACTCAACAGTTGGTCATTAAGCGTGACGCTCTGTCGGGCTAAATTAGTGGCCGTCTGTTCGGCATTACGCACGCGAATCTGCGTGGTTACCGCGTCGGCTCCGGTAATGCCGGCTGGGGCATTGATGTTCGAGCGAGCAAACTGCTCGCCGATCTGGTCCAGACCAACCCCGACACTGAGATAGTCATTGATCGTTAACTCCGCTTCAATGCGCCGCTCCGGTAGGCCACTGACCACCACTTGGCGAATCCCTGACGCCTTGAGGCTTTTTTCAGCCCGGTCGCTGAGCAGTTCCAACTCCTCAAGTGTCAGATCCCCGTAGATCAGGACATCGGCGACTGGGTCGAAGACCACTACGGCATCGACCACCGTGTCGTCGGCGCCATCGGGCAGCGACAGAGCGGCAATGACGCTCTCGATATCGCTCATGACCTGCTCGATCGGAGCGGCCGAATCGTTTAGCGTCACGGTCATCTCTGCCCGCCCCTCGATGCTGGTCGTGGTGACCCGCTTGACGTCGGTCAGACCAAGAATGGCGCGTTCGACCGGGATAGAGAGACCCTCTTGAACATCTTCAGCACTGGCACCCGGCCAAGGCGTACTGACCCGCACCAAATTAAGATCGAAGTCGGGTAAAAACTGGGTATTGAGCCGATCCAGGCCAATCAGGCCGAGAAAGATAACGATAAACATCATCGCATTCGGGGCGATCCGATGCTTGGCAAAAGCGCTTATAATTCCGGTCATCGAATTCTCCTAGCGCAAAACAAGCGAGTTGGGTGTGCTAGCAACACGCACCGCCAACCCTTGGGCGGCTTCTTGCAATCGGGTTGCTAATACCGTGCTACCCTCAAGGTCACCGGTGACCAAGCGCCAGAGCTCACCATCCTGCAAGCGATCGCCGACCATCTGGACCGGCACCCGAACCAAGGCATCGTTCTCGACTCGATAAACATATTGATCACTGTAGACCGAGGTTTGCGGCACGGCGAAAGCTTCCACTCGCGGCAGATCGATCCACAGTCGATAATAGCGATTGAGCACTAAGGTATTAGCCCCCGGGTCAGTGGCGAAAAACAACCGCAGGCTGCCGCCATCTGAGGCAGGATCAACATAGGACAGCGCCACACCGACGGTCTGAATGTCGGCTTGGTTACCCAGTTGGGCGTCCAGTGCCAGGTTGCCGCTGAGTCCGCTTAACAAATCCACGCCGGCCAAGCTGCTCGCCGCGGCCCACGCCACGAGCTGCTGCTGATCGGGGTCCACTAGGGTAAGTAACGCTGCGCCAGACTGGACCTGCGCACCGACCTGAACCAGCACGCGCGAGACGCGACCGGCAAAAGGAGCGCTGATGGTCGCCTCGGCCAGGGCTTGTTTGGCCTGATCGAGTTGACTGTCCAAATCGACACCCTGTGCCTGATACTGCTGATCCACTAAGCGGAATCGTGCTATTGCCAGCTCACGATTCTGCAGTGCTAAGAGTTGGTTTTGATAGGTGCGTTCGACTACTTCCATTTCAGATGAGGACGTCAGATTACGAGCCTTCAGGTCGGTCAAGCGTTCGACGCTGCGTCGCGCGATGGCGACCAGATTGCGTTCGATGTCCAGGGCCTTCTTATTGCTGTCATGCTGCTGCGCCTCGAGCGCGCGCCGAGCATTTAAATCTTGGCGACGTGCTGCTAATTGATCAACCTGACGGGTCAGGGCGCGGGTGTCTAATTCGATTAAAACCGCGCCAGCCTCAACGCTATCGCCTTCTTGGACCCGAACTGCCAACACATCGGCACTGGCCGGACTGGTTACCGAGACCTGCTGGCGACTCTGCAACTGACTGTAGAGTTGCATCTGCGGAGCATAAGATTGAGACAACGGCGCTAGCGCCGCCACCGTTGGGGCATCGAGCAAGGGGTCCACAACCACGCCGGCCTCTGGTTTACCCGCGCGGGCGACCGGATTAGACATCAACCAACTGCCCACGGCGGCGCCAACGATCAAAACCAGCAAGGGATATAACCAACGACGCCAGCGAATAGACATACAAACTCCAAAAAAAATTTAAGAATAGTCTAACATACGCCGGTCAAACCATCTTGGATGGCAGAAATAAGACAATAGGCACTCCCATCGGCGATTCTTTTGGGTACACTAGCCGCAGTCCGCTCTGGGCGCTGCGCCGTAGGCGGTTTTCTGTAAAATCAGGGTAATAGATGAAGGTTTTTGACCACATTCCGAAAGTTCGCCCAACCACCGAGTTGCTCGATACGATCGACAGCCCCGCCGATCTAAAGCAGCTGGCTGTGCATCAGTTACCGCTGCTGGCCGATGAGCTGCGTGCCTTTTTGCTTTACAGCGTCGGTCAATCCGGCGGCCATTTTGGCGCCGGTCTGGGCGTCGTTGAGCTGACCATTGCCCTGCACTATGTCTACGACACGCCGGCGCAAAAATTGGTTTGGGATGTCGGCCATCAGGCCTACCCGCATAAGATCTTGACCGGGCGCCGCGAGCGCTTGCCAACCATCCGCCAGGAAGGCGGCCTGCATGCCTTCCCGCACCGTGCCGAAAGTGACTATGACACCTTCGGTGTCGGCCATTCCAGCACCTCCATTTCTGCCGCGCTTGGCATGGCCATTGCCGATCGTTTACAGGGTCGGGACCAACAGGCGATCGCGGTAATCGGCGATGGCGCCATCACCGCCGGCATGGCCTTCGAGGCACTCAATCACGCCGGCCACGATGGCGCCAACATTCTGGTGGTATTGAACGACAACTATATTTCGATCTCCGAAAACGTCGGCGCCCTCAATCGCGCCTTCTCGCGGGTATTCTCCTCCAAGACATACTCCCATCTGCGCGAGAACAGCAAGAAGGTACTGAAAAATCTGCCGCCGATGCTGGAGTTCGCCCGCAAAGCCGAGGAGCATATGAAGGGCATGGTCGCACCCGGCACCCTGTTTGAAGAACTCGGCTTTAACTATGTTGGTCCGGTCGATGGCCACGATGTGATCGAGCTGGTGCAGACCCTGAGCAATATCAAGACTTTTAAGGGACCGCAGTTTTTGCACGTCGCGACCCAGAAGGGTAAGGGCTTCTTACCGGCGGAAAATGAACCGATCAAATATCACGCCATCAATAAGATTGAGCGCCAAGCACCCGCCGATGTCGTCAAAGGGCCGACTAAACCCAAATATTCCAGTGTCTTTGGCCAGTGGTTGTGCGATATGGCCGCGCACGATAAGCACCTGGTCGGCATTACCCCAGCCATGCGCGAAGGCTCCGATATGGTGGCCTTTTCGGCACGCTATCCCGAGCGCTATCACGATGTCGCGATCGCCGAACAACACGCGGTGACGGTTGCCGCCGGCATGGCCTGCGCCGGCCTAAAGCCGGTGGTGGCGATCTACTCGACCTTTTTACAGCGCGCCTATGACCAGCTGATTCACGATGTCGCCCTACAAAACCTGAATATCCTCTTTGCCATCGACCGGGCCGGACTGGTCGGTGAAGACGGCCCGACGCACGCCGGCAGCTTTGACTATACCTTCCTACGCTGCGTGCCCAATATGGTGGTCATGGCCCCGAAAGACGAGGCCGAGTGCCGACAGATGCTCAGCACCGGCTTTATGCACCCGGGTCCGGCGTCGGTGCGCTACCCACGCGGTACCGGTCCCGGAGTTGAGATTGCCAACGACCTAACCTGCCTGCCCATCGGACAGTCTGAGACATTACGCCAGGGCCATCAGGTCGCCATCCTCGCCTTTGGTAGCATGGTGGCACCCTGCATGGCGGTGGCCGAACAACTCGATGCTACGCTGATTAACATGCGCTTCATCAAGCCAATCGATCGGGCGGCGATCATCTTGGCCGCTCAGCAGCATGAACTGATCGTCACAGTAGAAGAAAACACCATTATGGGCGGCGCCGGATCGGCCATCACCGAGGTGCTCAGCGCCGAGCGCATCCTGTGCCATTGTTTGCAGCTCGGCTTGCCCGATGCCTACACCGACCACGCGCCACCGCAGCGCATGTTGGCGGCCGTGGGCCTAGACAGCGCGGGGATTCTGCGCTCGATACAACAACGTCTCGCGGAGGCCTGAGTATGCCGATTATCCTGTTAGTTGTGCTGGTCCTAGGCCTATTGGTTGGGCCGGGCCTGTGGGTGAAGCGGGTTTTGGCGCGTAACAGTCGGGTGCGCGATGATCTGTCCGGGACCGGCGGTGAACTGGCCACGCATCTGATCAAGCGTTTTGAGCTGAGCGAGGTGTCGTTGGAGCTAACCGAACTGGGTGACCACTATGACCCGGAGAGCAAAACCGTCCGCCTGACCGATGCGGTCATGAACCAGAAGAGTCTAACCGCGATCGCCACTGCGGCGCACGAGTTCGGCCACGCCTTGCAGCATGCCAAAGCCTATCGGGCGCTGAGCACTCGCACGATACTGGCGAAGCAAGCTGTAAAGATACAGCGCTTGGCCGGCTTGGCGGTGTTTGTAATTCCGCTGCTGGCCATGGTGCCCGGGCTGGCCCCCGTGGCACGACTGGTATTGGTTTTTTTTATCGGTTCAATGTTCTTATCGACCATTATTCATTTTGTCACCCTGCCCGTCGAGTTCGACGCCTCATTCGGCCGGGCCCTGCCGATCCTGAGCGAGGGCAACTATGTCTCGAACCGGGATATGAAAAAGGTGCGCACCATTCTGCTCGCCTGCGCCCTGACCTATGTCGCCCAGGCACTCTTGGGTGTGCTCAATTTCACTCGCTGGTTTGCGTTACTAAGGCGCTGAGCGTTCGTGGCCACAAGACCAACACAGTTCAAACGCGCCACCATTCTGTTCGCCGCACGCGCCACAAAACCACTCCTCCACGTCTGTGGCGGTGGCCTCCTGAATCAGCCGCTGCGCTGCATCGCGATCCCATTCGTTCACTAGCCAGAGCTGCGGCCAGACATCGATCGGTGATAACTCACCGGCCCCACCGGCGGCAAATTCATTGCGTAGACTGGTCTCAATGCGTTGCAGGCGCAAACTGTTTTGGACATTGACCACCTGGTATAGGTTGGGATGGGCGTAAATTGGCTCGGGTTTCTGGCGCGGCTGGACATTCATGGGCATCAGTATCGATAGGAGGTGGTGAAAAAGGCCGTCATGCCCAAGATCGTGGTTTGCTGGATCGTAGTCGAATCCTCTACGATCTGGCTATCGCCATTGCCATAATTGCCCATTAGGCCTATGGATATGGCCGAACCCTCGTTAAAGCGGGTAATGCTACTGGTCACGCCATAGATATCAATATGAGCTTCTTGAACTTGACCTGAACGGGTTGGATCCACCTCTGGTGTGCTGGCGAAGGCGGTGTAGAGTCCAGCGCGCAGGGCCCAGCGCGGTGTCCAATACCACTCCAGGCCCACTGCTCCATCGAGCGTCGGCTCTCGGCCGCTAAAGCCACCAATGGCTGCTGAGCTCGTGCTATAGATAGCATCGGCACTGATCAGCAATACACTGCTCGGGAACCAAGCAATACCCGTGCGCACTTGCCATGGGTAAGTTCGGGTATCCTGATAAGTAATAATCTCCGGCACCTGCTCCGTTAAACAGCCAACAGCAGTGCTATCGGTTACACATCGGGCCAGCTGCCGAGTTTCGGTGGCGCTAACCAAGAAGGTCTTATCGACCATCAGACCCAGCGACCAATGCGGCAGGGGCGACCACTGAATCCCCAGCTTGGGGCGAACACCCTGCTCGCTCAACTTGCGATAATAATTAACCCACTGGGTATCCCGATTATTCTCGTCGGTAGCGTTGTACTTAACAAACTGGTTATTAACAAATTCGGCCCGCCGATAATGGAAATGCAGCGATAGACCGATGGACAGATCATCGTTAAGTTTCTTGGCGACCGTTGGCCCCACATTATAGACCGTATCGAGATTGCTAATATTGAGGATTAAACTTTCAATATGGTCAAAGGCGAGAAAACTCTGGTCCTGATTTTCTTGCGCCGAATCGACGATCGACGAGGAGAAGCCAACCATCCACCCCCCCAAAGGCTGCACCACACCAAAGAAATTGGGCAAGACCTGGAAGCTGTTGCGATTGTAATCGAATTCTTCGGCCAAGGCGTCCTGGTAGGAAATGTTGAGCGATTGCACGGTGTTGACGTTGGCCGAAATATTGGCGCTGCGACTGTAAGCAATACCAGCCGGGTTGTAATACATACCGGCCGGATCGTCGGAAATCGCGGCATAGGCACCCGCCATGCCCAAGGCGCGGTCACCGACTACCTGATTGATATTGTGATTCGGATTCGCGTACAGACTGAGCGGTGCAATATAGAGCGCCAACAGCGCTAGCACTTGACGGGTCATGGATTTCCTTCCTAGGGCCGACCGCAACGGAGCGTTCACGGGTTAAAGGCCTTAAATCTGTTCACCAGTAGAGCATAGTCGAGGTCATTAAGACCATGGGTGATTTTAATGACCTCGATTTTGTCTAGCCGATCCACAAAGGACGGATGGGTCTGAGACATCTGAGCCCGGTCGCTGCCGGCAGCCTGACTGACCCGCGCCAGAAACTCGGAATAGGCATCCGGGTTATAACCGGCTTGGACCATAATAAACAGACCAATTTCATCGGCGCTGAACTCGTCATCCTGCTGCAGGCCATCGGCCTGTAAAATACCCAAGGCCGCATCAGTCGCCTGATCCAGCGCGACACGAAACGCATCACTGGCCCCGGAGGCGAGCTGAGAAAGCGTGGCGCCAGAGCCGAGACCGCGAATATTGAGCGCCCTGACAATGTGTTTTTCCCGTACATGGGCAATTTCATGAGCCAGGACACCGGCCAATTCGGCCTCGTTGCGCATTAGGGCTAAAGTACCTGAGGTTAAGAAAATATAACCACCCGGCATCGCATAGGCGTTAATAGTCGGCGAATCGACCACTCGAAAGTGAAAAACGAGCTCGCTACGTCCGGAATATTGTGCCAAATAACCGCCTAAGGTACTGACATAGCGCTGCAGTTCGTTGTTATCGACAGCATCGACGACACCCAAGTAGCGTGCGGCAACTTCGCGGCCGAAGCGGATTTCAGCATCCACATCGGCGGCATTGTCGGCCGTTTTAAGTAAATCGGAGGCACGGGCACGAAAATCGCCATCCGTTGGCATCGTGTTGCAGGCGGTTAGCATCAGCAGCGGCAAGGCAACTGTGCGCCAGAAATTGGAGTTTAAAATGACTTAGCCTCCGGTAATATTTTATTGCATTCGCTCGGCGGTGCAATAGGGCTATCCCGTCATCACCGCCCTGAGCGGCATTGAGCCGTGTCGGCAGCGGTGACGATGGTTCTTGTCAGGAGCGAGTGCCTAGTAGCGATAGGACGTGGTAAAAAATACCGTGCCGCCGACGATTGTGGTTGTTTGTAGTAACGATGCAACGGTCGGGAAAAGCTGACTTTGACCCTGACCGTAGTTAAGCAAGGTTCCTAGTGAAATAGACGAGCCCTGATTAAAGCGGGTGATACTCACGGTGGCACCGATCAAGTCGACGTGGCCGGCCTGATTAATCGAGCCGAGGGCCAGTTCCGGCGTATTGGCATTAGCGGTGTAGAGACCGGAGCGCAAAGCCCATTTCGGCGACCAATACCATTCCACACCAAGCGCGCCATCAACCGTTGACAACAACACGCTGTC
>Ga0115563_1002380_pt1 | contig 13919 bp, 9 predicted proteins | sample COGITO_mtgs_1105_2_FD_87198 | JGI IMG/M metagenome (GOLD analysis project Ga0115563, IMG submission 87198) | Pelagic marine microbial communities from North Sea - COGITO_mtgs_110519 | ecosystem: Environmental > Aquatic > Marine > Epipelagic | place: Germany:Helgoland, sampling site Kabeltonne...
TCTACCGTAAAGTCTATTTTATCTTCTGTCCAAATCATGCCATATACATGAAAATTCTCTGTTACATCTGAAACCGACAATTGCTTTAAGGCAGGATAATCTCCATACCTACCCGCTACGTGAACCGCAGACTGTACCATTAAATGGTTCTCGAACAATTGCTCCATCATGTCTATTTCCCCACATGCAGGCCAACCTACTTCTGGCAAATTGGTTCCCAAAGCCCAAATAGCTGGCCAAGTACCTTGCATTCTAGGCAATTTGGCCCTTACTTCTACTTTGCCATAAGTGAAGTGAAATTTAGAATTAAACCTGGCAGAGGTAAATTCCTGTGTACTTCCATTATGGGTGTAAGACTCCTTTTTAGCAATAATCTTAAGGGTTCCATCACTGACCTCAGCGTTTTCAATACGGTCTGTATAATGCTGCTTTTCGTTGTTGTACCAGCCACCGTTTTCAGGAGCATCTGTTTCTAAAAACCATTTGTCTGCATCTGGTAGTCCTGGCGCGTCAAACTCGTCTGTCCATACCAATTGATAGGTTTTTTCAGCGTCAGACGCTTTCTTTTTTTCTTCGTTTTTTGAATTACAAGCTGTTAATACAAGTGCGCAAAGGCTTAGACTTAATAATTTAGTTTTCATATTATTTATTTTTAATTAATCTTGTTACTTTTCCCAAACAGCATAAGCCAGGGCTTTTCTAGTCTCTTTCCATTGGCTGTCTGGAACATATGCGCCACTGCCAATTTTAACCAGAAGGTTTTCATCTATCTGTGCCACATAATACCCAGAGGCACCATCTTTGGCTTCAACCACCACTACCTTGCTATTGGCGTTTACCCCAAAAGCTTTTCTAATGGCAATCAGGGCATTGATCTCTTTTTGAAGTGAGCCAAAAGAATCTGAAAAAAAGTAATGGTAGCCCCACACCATCGGAATCCCCGGATGGGTTAACAAATAAGCATAGCCTTGGATCAATTCACTGGTGTTTTTTGAAAACACATTGTCGCAGTCATTTCTGTTAATGCAACCAGTATCATGGTTGTCTAAAAAAGTAATGGATTTTTCTCCATAGCCTGCTATGGCGGCTAAGGATGGATTGGCTTGAAGCACGGAATACTTTTTTTGCACTACAGCCTCTGCCAACTTGTATTTTATTGAAAAATCAAAGGCTGCAGCCTTTGGAGTATCATTTTCGCTGAGGGTTTCTGAAGTTTTATCTATCCAAGAACGCAAAGCGTTGGGATTGCCATCCCAGTATTCTCCTACACTTAAATAATAAGGGGTAGACGCATTGTATTCTCCTACATATTTAGCAGGAAAACCTTTTACAAAGTCATACCTCCAAGAATCAAATCCCAATGCTTTAAGCTGCGCTAGGTAGGCCTTAATCCCCAATTGAACCTCTTCGCTTTTGTGGTTTAAGTCTCTGGCGCCTCCCCAGCCCTCTCCTTCATCAAAGTCACCACAGGGCACCAAACCAAACGCATTGGGATTGGTAAAACCCTCGTCGTCCATACATATGGCGTCACAGGACCATGCGGGCTCCGTGAAATCATTCCAAGTGTCTGTACCCACCCTATGGTTTATAACCAAATCTGCCATTCCATGCATTTTCCTTGACTTCATTAAAGCCAATAAAGAGACCAATTCGTTTTTATTTCCGTGAAGGGAGTTAAAGTCAAATAACTTTCTGGGATGGTAACCCATACCCTCGCCCTCGCTAGATGGTGGCATCCAAATACCATCTATGTGGGCATTAGACAAGGACACTATTTGATCTTCCAGAAAAGCGTAAAAAGAGGAATAACCGCCTATTTTAGGGTCGTTAAAAGAATCCCACCAAAACGCCTGAAACAACACGTCGTTCAGAGGATTATTGTCTGCATATTGACTGGTTCCTTGGTCTACAAAAACGGCGTCTTCCTCAACTTCTACATTGGGAGATGCTTCTTTAGAGCAGGATAAAAGCCCAAATAAAACAATATATGCTAGCGCGTAATTTTTCATAATGCGTAATAAATACCAAGATAATAAAACAGTAGATATTATGCATAAAAAGGAGGCATGGAAATCAATTTATAAAATAATAGAGGCCTTTCAAGCGAAGCTTTTCTATTTAAAATAAGTGTCTAATTTGGCCCTTACCTCATCTGGCATCTGATATAAATTGGGAAAATCTTCTAAATCTTTTTGTCCAGAAAAATATAAATAAAATGCGTCTGCAAAATATTCCTTAGAATTCTTTTTAGCATATTCCGATACAAAATAAGTAGCCCATAATTCATCCCATTCCACCCAATTTACTGGAGAATCTTCTCTTAAAGACCAGGTATGGCCTATCTCATGAGTAAACATATATAGATCTGGGGTCTTGGTAAAACAATAAATATAACCTTCATTGCCTATGCAATTTGCCTCAGCGCCACAAGTGTATGTCCGACCCCCAAATACGCTAATGGTATTTAAATTATTTGCCCCGTCAGTATTTGATAAATCTTCTAGTGACCGGTCAAAATTTGGCTTAATATGGCTTAAAAAATCTGCTTCACCTTCATATAAATCTGCTTCATACCTCCATTTTACACCCTTGTAATTTACAACACCTACTTCTTTATACACCAGCTCAGTTAATGGCGCTGTAGTGATGTTTTTATCCGGAATATTAATTATGGCCAATTGGGCCCTAAAAGTGTCTCCGAATTTATAGGGATTAACATCCCAAGGGGTGCCGTATTTATCCCTCCCATCAAATTTAGCGCCAATAAATTCTTTGCCTTCTATTTTTCCTTGGTCCCCATAATCCCATATGAACTCATATATTTCAGCGGGCGCTTCCGGTGTTTGGGCATTTGGTGCATTAGAGTAATAAACCTGCATATTTAGGGTCACATCACTTTGAATGTTAGAAGTGACTAGTCTAGGCATTTCATTGTGAGAAGTCATAAAAAAAGAATTTCTATCCCCTTCAGTGTAAACCACATTGTTATTTTCATCTAATTGAATGATATAAAAAACTCCATTAGCTTCATACACTTTGTGTGAGGAACCTGTTAGAGGCACAACCGCTACTCGCTCTGTATACTCCACCTCTGTTTCTACGCCATTGGGATAATAATAGGCCGTTTGGGTTAACAGAACTGTATTGGTGCTTGAATCAAAATCTGGTCCATTTGATTGGTCTGTATCATTGTCAGAAGAATTATCTTGACTACTATCTGAGTCACTGTCTGTGTCTGAAGTTGCGGAATCTGTGTCTTCTAACTGCTCGTTAGGCGCTTTGGATTGGTCTGGTTGTTCTAAAGGAGTGTCGTCTGAGGAACACCCTAGCGCAATAAGGAAAGGAAAAATAAAAACAAGGAACTTTTTCATGGTTATTGGTTTTTAACGAAAGTAGCTGAAGCTTTTTCGATTAAAAATAAATCCCCTTGATTTCCTTCTAAAATGAATCTTTTTCTTTAATTATTGAAACCGCCTATTAACAGCAGCCACCCCCGTCGTAATGGAAGGTACTTTCGCTTATAAAAATATCCGACCTATTTAGACTACCCAGAGCTGCAGCTGTTTTATCGCAGATAGAAAGGGGTTGGTTTTGAAGTAGCACATGCCCTTTTTTGTCGTCAAAATAGTCCTCTGAACCAAAATAGATGGCAGATTTTCCTGTAAATACACAGGGCCCATCTGCCTGCATAGGATCTTTAATGGCGCAGACTTCTACACTTTCAATAAAGATATTTTCATCGGTGGCGTAATGCGCCGTATCTAAAATCCTATAAGGCCTTCTCGCCCTAATTTCAATAGTTCCAAAGCCCACATCCGTAAGCATTTTTATATAATCATTCAGTGGAATAGCGCCTGAAAGACAAAGCGCTCTCAGGCGGTCGTCGTTTCTAAGGGCTTTATTCATAGGTTGTTCACAGGTAGGGTCACTCATAACCAAACGCCCGTGTGGTTTTAAAATTCGGTACATCTCTTGCAGCGCTTTTTTGAGCTCCTCCATCTTAAAAATATTGAACAAGCAGTTTTGAGCGGCCACGTCTATGGAATTGTCCTCAATGGGAAGGTCTAGGGCATCGCCCTTTTTAAGGGCCACAAACTCACTTTTAAACCAATCGTTCTGGGCCTCCGCAATTTTAAAATTGCGGGCCGATGCTGTCAACATCTCATCCACCACATCTACCCCAATAACCCCCTCTTTTTGTCTTGAAAAATAAGCGAATTGCAAGAGCTCCATACCACCACCAACACCTACATAAGCAATCTTGGGATTGTTCACTAAATCCCTGGGGTGCACCGTACTTCCGCAACCGTAATTCATCTCCTGCATGATGCTAGGAATTTTTAAACCCGGAAACTGCCAAATAGGGGTGGTGGTGCAACAAAGCCCCACGTCTGGGGTGAGAGCTGCTTCTTTATATAAGTCTTTGGTAGCGTTTAAATAGCTCATTTTTTGTATTTAAATTGAGCCTTCAAGCTACTAAAAGTTTTTTGATTTTACCCCTATTTCTAACGCATTTAAAACAGTTCCCCCCGGCGTTTTTCATACCTTTACGGGTAAATTAAAAGCACTGATGTCCCTAAAAACAGCTTCTTTTCTTCACAAAAGTATTGGCTTTGTGATTCAATTCAGATGGTTACTGATTGTATTAGGGGTGCTTATTGTAGGGATTTCCGCATTGCAGACCCTAAAAAAATTATCTATTGACAATTCTCTGGGTATTTGGTTTTTAGAAGAAGACCCTAGCTACAAAGCCTATATTGAGTACCAGGAAACCTATGGTTCAGATGAAATTTTCATTGTGATGCTACCCGTTTCCTATGCTTTGGAGCAAAAGAATGTTGACTTGTTAAGGGCGCTCAACAACAGCTTAGACAGCATGCCCTTTGTACAAACCGCCTATAGTTTGGCCAAAGCAAAATACCCTGTCATAGCAGGGAAAAAAGTGAGTTTCCGACCTTTGCATGAGGAAAAACGCAGCGAAAAGAGCATTAAAAAATTATGGGGTGATATGCCGGAGGTAATGAGCCAACTGGTCTCAAAGGATTTTAAAAATCTTTTCCTCTATGTACAACTAAGGCCTACCCCAAGCATTGAAAAGGACAGAAAAGACATTGCCCAAGAGATAGAAACCGTCATTTCAAGGTATTTTGAAAGCTACCACATTACTGGACCTCCTGTATTAAATGAGGCCTACAATAAAGGCATATACAAAGAGAGTCTCCTTTTTGGGGGGCTTACTGTATTGGTCATTACCCTGATGCTACTGTGGTTCTTACCCAGTAAAAAATACCTGCTGATTGCCCTATTTTCTGTGGGAGCACCCATCAGTATTTTGTTTGGAATGATCAGTGGTTTTGGATATTCCCTGAATATGATCTCCATGCTTATTCCTACTATTTTAATGGTCTACAGCGTGAGTGACGTAGTGCATTTAATTAATATTTACGACAGAGAAGCCTATGGCCTCGCTACAATAGACCGGCTGAGCGCTGCCATTAAAAAGAGTTTTACCCCTTGCTTTTACACCACACTCACCACTTTTGTAGGTTATTTTGCCCTTTACCTCTCCCCGCTTCCTGCTTTTAAAAATATGGGGCTCTTTACCTGTATTGGTCTTGTGCTGAGTTATGTGATGGTGTACCTAATCACCATTATTGGTGTGAGCTTTATGAAAGCGGCCAAACCAGAGGAGAAGGCCATAAGGAAGGAAGAAGTCCCAAAGCTTAAAACACCTAAGCAAACCGCATTGGTCTCCTGGATAAACGCCACTACTTCTCGCTATAACTTAAACATTATCACTGGTTTTTCTGCCCTGCTGATGCTAGGAATATTTGCCATCACAAAGGTAGAGATCAATACAGATTCATTAAATCTTTTGGCAGAGGGACCTGCTAAAGAAGACCTTAGAAAAGTAGAGGCGCAATTAGAAGGGAGTTCTCGTTTACAACTGGAAATTTCTAGTGCAAGCGGCAGCACTGTAATGGATAAAAAAAGCCTAGAATTACTCAGGAGTTTTCAAGAAGAAATAGCCACAAATCCCCTCATCACAGCCCCAATATCTGTGGTGAATATGGCGGCCTTCTTAGAAAAAAGAAATCCTGCATTAAAAGGTATGGCTGTTTCAGAGCAGGACGCAGCCCAATTGCTCCGCTCCCTAGAAAATAATGACAACCAATTTTTTAAACTCTTCTCTGAAGACCTTAGTAGCGTGGGCATTACCTTGAGTCTCCCTCAAATGAAAACAGCCCAATTAGAACAGGTCATAGAATCTGTTAAAAAGACCTTTCAATCCCATTTTGACCCTACAGAATACACCCTAAAAGTCAATGGATTTGCGGTGGTATTTGCTGGCTTAAATAAATTCATCCTAGCCACCCAATTAAAATCCTTTTTTGCGGCATTTATAGCCGCTTTTATCTGTCTTTGGTTGTTTATTAGACAGATTAGAACCACGCTCTTGGTGCTTATTCCAAACATTTTACCCTTGGCAGTCTTGGCCATTCTCATGTGGCTTTTTAAGATTCCATTAGATGTGACAACAGCCATGATTACCCCTATTATGCTTGGCATTGCCATGGACGACACCATTCACCTTATCTACAAATACAGGAAATATAAAACAACATTCGAAAGTCCCACTAAGCGCATAGACCAGGCGCTGCACTACAGCGCCACGGCGCTGTTGGCTACCACGGTAGCCTTGGTGGCTGGATTTTTAATCATCGCCACCAGTGCAGTCCCCTCCGTGCGCTCTTTTGGCATTTTGTGTGCAGTAACCGTAAGCACAGCACTGATCACAGACCTTTTTTACCTACCGGCACTATTGAAAAGGTTTGAAAAAAATTAAACCTTTTGTCGCTTTTTAACTTGGGTGTTTTTCCTAAGTCCATAGAAAGCTGGGTGCACTATTGAAAAGCTATTTTATAGCGGCCATAAAATCTACCAATCTCGCTGCTAAAAGAGCGGTGGTTCCATCCCAATCGAATAGCGGGTTTAGCTCGGCAATATCACATGAAATTACCTTGTTGGTTTCAAACAAAAATCGCAGCATTTCAACCACAAAAAAAGGACTAAATCCCATTGGAGATGGGGCGCTTACTCCAGGGGCATAAGCGGAAGAAAAACCGTCTAAATCAATGGTTACATATAAATAATCACTGGCCCCAATAAAAGGCAGCATTTTTTGTTGTAACGCACTTAAATTCGAGTCATTAGGTGCACAATCATAATTAGATGTATAATTTACCCCCTCTCTTTTTGCTATCTCATACAATTCTTTTGTATTCGACTGGTCTTGAATGCCAATGGCGTAATACCCCACTGCTTCATTTGTTTGTTTTAGTTCATGAATTATTTGATTAAAGGGCGTGCCAGAATTGGGCTGCTCCTCAACAGGCCTCAGGTCAAAATGGGCGTCAAAATTAACGATCCCTATTCTTTTATTAGTACGGTCTTTAATGGCGTCTCTAATGCCCATAAAATGAGCGTAAGCCATATCATGACCGCCCCCAAAACCAATGGGAAAAATTTGTTGTTGAATTAATCTGCTAATGTGATTTGAAAAAGAGTTTTGACAGGATTCCATATCTTGTCCCAGGCAGAAAACATTTCCAAAATCTGCTACTTTTTTATGGCCCAAATGAAAAGGCATTTTGGCCAAACGTCCTCTAATGGCATCTGGACCTTGCGCTGCACCAATCCTTCCTTGGTTTCTCCTAACCCCCTCATCAGATGCATACCCAAGCAGTCCTATGTCAATTTTTTCTTGGGGTCTCTTTTCAGCACTTTTTAATACAATTTCCTGATACCAATACTGGTTTCCAATGGCGGGATTGGTTTTTCTACCTGTCCAGTGCTCAGGCTGTCCTGGGGTGTAATTTGTAAATTTTTCCAAAGCCATATGAGGTTTAATTTCAATTAAAATGGGTGCACTTCTTTTCCTTTTATAAAGACCTTTTCAATCTGATTGGAACCAAAAGCATAGGGAATAAATGCATATGAATTAAGGGGCTTAGTGAGTATTAAATTGGCCTGTTTCCCAATGCTAATACTGCCTACTTCATTTTCCAATCCCATAGCATAAGCGCCATTTATAGTGGCCGCATTTATGGCTTCTTCAGGAGTCATTTTCATTTTTATACAGGCCAAAGACACCACCAAATTCATATTGCCAGAGGGGCTAGAACCTGGATTGTAATCGGAGGCCAAAGCTAAGGGCAAACCCGCTTGGATCATTTTACGCGCTGGGGTATAAGGTATTCCCAAAAAGAAAGAACAACCCGGTAATGCAACGGGCATTGTTTTGGTCTCTTTTAAAACTTCAATATCTTCTGCCCTCATTTCTTCCAAATGATCTACGGACAATGCATTGAATTGCACCCCAAGCCCTACCCCTCCAAAGGCAGAAAACTGGTTCACGTGGATTTTAGGAATCCAACCATATTTTTTACCAGCGGCTAGCATCAATGCCGTGTCTGCAAGATCAAAATAGCCTTTTTCACAAAATATGTCTATGTATTCCGCTAGTTTTTCTTTGGCTACTTTTGGGAGCACCTCATCAATGAGCATTTTAAGATAGGCCTGCTTGTTCCCTTTGTATTTTTCAGGCACCGCATGTGCCCCTAGAAAAGTAGCTTTAATTTCAATGGGGTAGGCTTCTTTTAATCGCCTAATCACCCGAAGCATTTTCAATTCCGCTTCTAATGTCAATCCATATCCAGATTTAATTTCAATGGCTCCTGTTCCTAAGCCAATCAGGGCTTCTAAACGAATGCTGCTCTGCTCGTAAAGACTGTCTTCTGAAGTTTCTTGAAGCTTTTTAGCTGAATTTAAAATACCTCCTCCAGCTGCGGCAATTTCTTCATAGCCCATTCCCTGAATTCTTTGAACAAACTCCGCCTCCCTATTCCCTGAGTAAACAATATGGGTATGAGCGTCACACCAAGAGGGCATGAGCATTTTTCCAGAAGCATCAACTACGGAATCTGCTTGAATTTCAGGACAAGTATCCATACTTCCAAAATCAGTAATCAGTCCGTTTTCTACAACTAAGTAAGCATGCTTAATACTGGGTAAAATAGCCATCTGTTTTCCAGAAACAAATGAAATAGCTTCTTTTCTAACCTGCAGTAATTCTTTGATATTTTTAAATATAATACGCATTAAAAAAGGTTTTTTAGAATACGGTCTTCTACCATATTTGGCAAGGTAACTTTTAAATTTGGGCTGCGTTCCATTTCTCTTTTAATGGCGAATACTGCTTCTTTATTTCGTGCCCAACTCCTTCGGGCAATGCCGTTATTTACATCGTAAAAAAGCATGTTTTTTAAACGCGCTTCCGCCTGGGGAGAACCATCCAGAACCATGCCAAAACCGCCATTAACCACTTCTCCCCAGCCTACGCCACCGCCATTGTGAATAGACACCCATGTAGCCCCTCTAAAACTATCTCCAATAACATTGTGTATGGCCATGTCTGCCGTAAATTTACTTCCGTCGTATATGTTGGACGTTTCTCGGTAAGGAGAATCTGTGCCGCTAACATCATGGTGGTCCCTGCCCAGAATAATTGGGCCAAGCTCGCCAGAGGCAATGGCCTGATTAAAAGCTACTGCAATTTTAGAACGCCCCTCCGCGTCTGCGTACAGAATCCTAGCTTGAGAACCCACCACCATATTGTGCTTTTTAGCGTTTTTTATCCAAGTAATATTGTCTTGCATTTGCAATTGAATTTCTTCAGGAGATTGTGCCATGATTTGTTGTAAAACCTCCATGGCTATTTGATCTGTTTTATCCAAATCCTCTGGCTTTCCTGAGGCACAAACCCAACGAAAAGGACCAAAACCATAATCAAAACACATGGGTCCTAAAATATCCTGCACATAGGAAGGGTATTTAAAATCTACATTATTTTTAGCCATAACATCTGCACCTGCTCTGGAAGCTTCTAATAAAAAGGCATTCCCATAATCAAAGAAATAGGTGCCCTTCGCGCTGTGATTATTGATAGAAGCAGCATGGCGGCACAAGGACTGCTGTACCTTTATTTTAAATAAGTCAGGTGCTTCTGCAATTAATCTATTGGATTCCTCATAGGAAATACCAACAGGGTAATAGCCACCCGTCCAAGGAATGTGCAAGGAGGTTTGATCTGAACCCAAATGGATAAAAATACCTTCTTCATCAAAACGTTCCCAAATAGCTACAATATTTCCAATATAAGCAATAGAGACTACCTCATTGTCCAGCTGAGCCTTTTTTACCCTACGAACCAATTCATCCATAGAATCTATTAACTCATCTACCCAGGCTTGCTCATGGCGTTTTTTAGCTGCATGGGGATTGACCTCTGCGCAAATAGTAATGCAACCTGCTATATTACCCGCTTTGGGCTGCGCACCGCTCATACCACCTAAACCGGCTGTTAAAAAAATTTTACCTGCAGGGGTCTCCCCTTTTGGAAGTATTTTTCTAAAGGCGTTCATTACGGTAATCGTGGTGCCGTGAACAATCCCTTGAGGACCAATATACATAAATGATCCAGCCGTCATTTGCCCGTATTGGGTTACGCCAAGCGCATTAAATTTTTCCCAATCATCTGGCTTAGAATAATTGGGCACCATCATTCCGTTGGTCACTACAACCCTAGGCGCATTTTTAGAAGAGGGAAATAAACCCATCGGATGCCCTGAATACAGATGCAAGGTTTGTTCCTCGGTCATGATGGACAGGTATTGCATTGTAATTAGATACTGTGCCCAATTTTGAAACACCCCGCCGTTTCCCCCATAAGTGATTAACTCCTCAGGGTGCTGAGCTACTTCAGGGTCTAAATTGTTGCTAATCATTAACATAATGGCTGCTGCCTGATTAGATTTAGCGGGATATTCACTCACAGCTCTGGCGTACATTTTATAATCAGGCTTAAACCTGTGCATATAAATACGGCCAAATTCTTTGAGTTCCGCTGCAAATTCAGGGGCCAATATTTCATGCCAATCTTCAGGAAAATAACGCAGGGCATTGCGAATGGCCAATTGCTTCTCTTGAATAGATAAAATATCTTTTCTTTTAGGCGCCCTGTTTGAAGCGCTGGGATAAGGCTTTTTTATTGGCAATGCTTTGGGTATTCCCGCTTGTATTTGCTCCTTGAAATTCATGGTGTTTTACTTAACAATTAGGGATTGGCTTTTTACAAGCCAAATCATGGAATTTATGTCTTCTTTGATCAGTCTATCCTCCTCTAATTTGGGGACTTTACTCCTGATTATTTTTAAATTTTCCTCTATAATATCTGAAAAGGTATTAGGCCTTCTAAACTCCATTGCTTGGGCAGAAAACATGATTTCTATGGCCAATATTTTTTCTAAATTTCCCAAAATCTGATTGAATTTTCGAGAAGAAATACTGCCCATGGAAACGTGGTCCTCTTGACCCAAAGAAGTGGGAATACTGTCTGCTGAGGGTGGAAAACAAAGTGACTTATTCTCCGTGACCAATGCTGCTGTGGTATACTGCGGAATCATAAATCCAGAATTTAGCCCACCTGCCTCAGTGAGCAATCGTGGCAAGCCATACTTACCTTCAATGAGCAAATAACACCTCCTGTCGGAAATATTGCCCAGTTCTGAAACAGCAATGGCATTGTAGTCCAGTGCCATGGCTAGGGATTGTCCGTGGAAATTTCCCCCAGAAATAGCTTCGTTATCACTGACCACAATAGGATTATCTGTTACGGAATTCATTTCAATGTGAACCAACTCTTTCAAGTGTTTATACGCATTTCGTGAGGCTCCGTGCACTTGGGGAATACAACGCAAAGAATAAGGATCTTGCACCCTAGAACAAGCTGCGTGTGATTGCATATTTTGAGAATCTTGCAATAACATTCTCATGCGTTTGGCCACTTTTAAACTCCCTTTAAAAGGACGTATTAAGTGCAGTAATTCTTTAAAAGGAGAAATACTTCCCTGATATCCCTCTAGGCTCATAGCGCCAGCAAGGTCTGCTAAATCTAGTAGATACTGCATTTTTTTTAATCCAACTATGGCATGAGCCAAAATGAACTGTGTTCCATTTATGAGTGCCAAACCTTCCTTTGCTTCTAATTTTATGGGTTTTAGCCCATGCTTCAATAGTACTTTTTTAGCAGGAACAATGTCCTTACCCAACCAAAATTCTCCTTCCCCCAAGAGGGGTAAAAACAAATGAGACAAAGGCGCTAAATCTCCAGAAGCTCCCACAGAGCCCTGTTCAGGAACAACAGGCAATAAATCATGTGTAATGAAAAAAACAATGCGTTCAATAACTTCTAGCCTAATCCCTGAATAGCCCTGACACAAGGAATGAACCTTACAAATCATCATAATTTTAGACAATTCTCTGTCGATGGGATTACCCACACCAACCGCGTGGGAGATGAGTAAATTTTCTTGAAGCTTAGTCATTTCTGCTGTTGAGATTTGGACATCGCACATCAGTCCAAAACCAGTGTTAACACCATATACCACCTTAGAAGAATGGGCCATTTTCTCAAGCCGCCTCCTAGACTCATTAACCTTATCAATAGCTGTTTCATCTATAGTCGCTTTTAGAGCGCCCTTAGCTATAGCTAGTATTTTATGGACCGTCAATTGGTCTATGCCGTAGTGAAATACCATATTGTTAAGTTTCATTGGATTTAACCAAAGTTATTCATACTTTTAATAACATATGAAACCATTTTTAGGTAGTATTGATAACTATGAGTAATCAAATAGAACACAGACACCTGAGGTATTTTTTAGCTGTGGCAGAGGAGTTGCATTTTAGAAAGGCTGCAGAGAAATTATTTATTTCTCAGCCTGGGTTAAGTAGGCAAATCAAACAAATGGAACAAGATTTAGGTGTTACACTGTTTGAACGCAATAACAGAAGGGTTGCATTGACCAAAACCGGTGACTACCTTCAAAAAGAACTCCAAATAAATCTAAAAAATTTAGAAGACATTTTAACCCACTCCAAATTAATACACCACGGAAAAGAAGGCCACCTCACATTGGGCTTTGTGGGGTCTGCTATGCTACAAATCATTCCGGCTATTTTAAAACAATTTAACAGTAAATTCCCCAAGGTTATGTTCAAGCTGGAAGAAATGGACAACCAAAAACAAATTGAAGGCTTGCTATCCCAAGAAATAGATGTGGGTTTTGTTCGTTTAGAACGGGTACCAAGGAGTTTGGAAATTCACACAGTTTTAAAAGAAACCTTTTGCCTGGTATTGCCCAAAAACCATCCAGTAAATAAGCGCAATTTTAAAAATCTGTCCCAATTTAAAGACAGCCCTTTTATCTTATTTGATCCCGAGTACAGCACCTCCTATTACGAAAAAGTCATGCAGATTTTTGACGGTTGTGGCTTTGCCCCCATAATTTCTCACAACACCATCCACGCGAGTTCAATTTACAAATTAGTAGAAAATAATCTGGGGGTCTCTATTGTCCCAAAATCCCTGCAATTTGGCTACGATATGAATGTTAAATTCATAGAATTAGACGCTATACCACAAAGGGCATTTTTATCTATTGCTTGGTCAAAAAACAACAGAAATCCAATGTTGCAAAATATATTACAGCTCATAAATCCTCCAATAGAACCCTTGTTAAAAAATGTGCGCGCTGCAAAAATATAACTTGATTTACTTATCTTTAAAATAAAAAATGTATTCACTACTCTTATCTCTCTTTTTATTGCTTCAAACACCCAATGTAGAAGGCATTTGGGTCAATATTGACGACGCAACAGGCGTGGCCAAGTCCGAAATTGAACTCTATGTAGCACAAGGCAAGCTCTATGGCCGAGTAAGCAAATTATTGCTTCCAGAAGACCAGGGTAAAAAATGCGTGAACTGCAAGGGATCAGAAAAAGACAAACCCATTGAA
>Ga0115563_1002479_pt1 | contig 13548 bp, 6 predicted proteins | sample COGITO_mtgs_1105_2_FD_87198 | JGI IMG/M metagenome (GOLD analysis project Ga0115563, IMG submission 87198) | Pelagic marine microbial communities from North Sea - COGITO_mtgs_110519 | ecosystem: Environmental > Aquatic > Marine > Epipelagic | place: Germany:Helgoland, sampling site Kabeltonne...
CGTAATAGAGCTCATAGAGAGCTGGCAGCGCAAGAAACAAATAGGCGTTGGTTTCAGCCAACTCTTCAAACAGCCGCCCATATTCAATAGCAAGAATTTCTTTGTCGAAGAAGGCGCCAGTGACAAGCAGCAGAAAACATAAACTAAAATAATGCAGATATTTGGAGCGCAGGAGATTTGAAATATGTGCTTTAAAACCACCCTGACGAGTCACCATGACAAAATAGAATGACCAAAGCACTAACAGCATAAGCGTTCTACCGATGCCATGAAATAGAAAGCCAACATGCTCGATCACCGGCAGCAATTCCAGATCAAGTTCCCGGGTAAAAAAGCTAAAACACAGCAGCGCAGTACCAAAATAGGCCGACCGCAGATGACCTAGGGAACGACTCGCAAGACGAAAGTAGGCGACTGTGGACAACAGCAGCAAGACACCCTGAAGATTTTCGAGCAGTGAGTTTTCACTATACAGATGATGATATCCATAGTGAATAACCAGCAGGCAGAACAACAGATTGACAAATAACAGAGACTTCCAGTATTTCAAAAACAACCTAGACACGTCGTTAACTCCAATAATTTACGATCGTCTATGATCATGTGATGGCAAAACGTTCCTCTACAAACAGGCTGACATAAGGGGAAATTTCCCTGTTTCGTCATGCTGCGACCCGACTAGACTATTCGAGATTAGGTGGCAGTGCAAATAGCGGCCATTTCACAGGTACTTTCCAAAACACTTTCAGCGCTAATCTAGAGACTCTCTTGAGTTGATTAACAGCCCAAAAAGATTTACCGAAGAACCCTCAACAACCAAGGTTATCTTCATCGTCGCCAGGCTACTTCTCTCACTTACCTTGGCATTGAAATAAAGCTGGTGGTAGTGACTGCCGCCCTTACTGCCAACCTTGACTGAATTAACATAGTTGATATCTTCGAGATCACCAAACAACTTGTGCAGATTTGATAACTGAGAGGTGAACTGACCTTTATCTAACTTGGCCTTTGCCCTGCTATCGAACAGGGCATAGAGACTATCGGCACGCTTTAGGTTGTAGAGGCTGGCAATTTTGGTACCCCACTCATTGGCTGTGGCTACATCTATCTCTTGGCTCACCTGGCGCTGATTGACCTGGCCCTGATAAAGCAGGTAACTGAAACCTGAATTGGCCAAACAGAGCATCAGGATGATCCACAACAAGCCGTTATTTTTGCTCATGATGCGCTCCCAGCCGGTATAAGCGCTGCACTACAGCGCAGGCCCGCTGGAATTTTATTGCCGGGATTGGGCATAGTCAGCTGGACTCTAAAGGTTCCACTGGCCGGATCAATTAGCGGATCTACGGTTTTGACTCTGGCCGATCTCGGCTGAATCAATGTCGGCTCTGCGCGTATCTGCAACTCTTGACCCGTCACTATGCTGCCAAAGTAGCTATAGGGTAGCAGCAAGTCTATATGCAATGGATCCAAGGTCGCCAGACTCAGGACCGGCTCAACATTGACGTACTCGCCTTTATCGACAAATCGATCCACCACCACACCACTGATGGGACTCATCACCCTACGCAAATCGAGCTCTTGCTCTTTTAATTGCAGCTCAGTCTTGGCCATCAAAGACTCGGTTTCAATCTCATCCCGCTCGTGAGCCGAGAGCAGCTGATCCTCAAACATTTCAGCATTGCGCACCAGCTTGCGCTGGGAAAACTCGGATTTCAGTCGGGCTAACTCAACACCGGCTTTTTGCATTCCCGCCTTGAGCCTAAATAGCACCTCACCCTCTTTAACCTGATCACCTCGGTAGAGATTGATCGATTCAATAACACCTGAAACCGATGAGCCCACTTCAACATTCTTACTCGGCTCAAGCATGCAGCCAAGAGCGGTTAAAAAATTCTCTTCAGCGCTGACGGGTATCGCCAAACTGAGGTTCACAGCAACAGCCGCAATCGATCTCAGAACAAAATTAGCTTTCATTTTTTCTCTCCTGCAAAGGCCATTGTTTGCTGCCTTTGGCCATCTGATTTAATGAGCTGCAAACGCTGACCATAGTGACTTTTTTCGATGCGTTTTTGGCAGTTTTTCTGTGTCAGCATGCCCAGCCAGCTGGGCATTGCGACGTTGGTTGTGGCAAAAAATGCGCTCAGGTTACGAATAAACGGCCCTGACATTTTTTTGATAAGACGATCTTCCATGGATAATATTTCACTGGCCATGCCCGGATCCCCCTGGCGAGCGCTGCGTCCGGCCAACTGTCGATCAATTCTTCGAGCATCCTGCAATTCGGTGACAATAACATGTAGCCCCCCCGCGTCTTTTGCAGCCTTGCTCAATTTTATATCCGTTCCTCTGCCCGCCATGCTGGTGGCCACGGTGACCGCACCCAACTCGCCGGCCAAGGCGACAATACCGGCTTCATCTTCATCTTGACGGGCATTTAACACGGTATGCTTTAAACCCTGGGCCGAGAGTATTTCACTAATCGCTTCAGAGGATGACACCGCATTGGTACCAATTAAAATCGGCTGCCCAACACCAGCTTGGGCGGCAACAATGTTGGCGATGCGAGTCAGTTTCTGCACTTCGGTTTGATAGACCTCGCGCAACAGGGTTTTGCGCTGACTGATTTTTAACAGCGGTATTGTCTCACTGCGCAAGCGATAGACATCGAGTATTTCACTGGCCACTTCGGTCACGGTTCCGGTCATGCCACTGAGGTGATGGTACTTGCGGAAAAAATTTTGATAGCTGATTTCAGCATTGGTCTCTCGGGGCTTGGTCAGTTCGCAGGCCTCCTTCATTTCGATCATCTGCTGCAAACCCTGACCCCAGCTGCGACCCGGCATAACCCGACCGGTATAGGGATCGACAATCTGCACTAGACCCTCTTCGTCAACGATATAGTCCCTGTCGAGATGATAGACATGCAAGGCTAAAAGAGCCTGCCTGACCAGGGGATCACGGTAGAAAGAGCTTTTCCACAGACCCTCCAAATCGGCTGTCAGTTCAATCACCAGGCGTTCTCCGCGAGGGGTGATATGTATTGAGGCATCTTCATTTTCTTCAAAATGAATATCCTTTTGGTATGCTGCGGCGATATCCATTGCCTGTTTGAGCAGCAGCTCTTCCCTTTGCTCAAAGGTTTCTTGGCCGGAAATAATCAATGGAGTTCGCGCTTCATCGATCAACACACTGTCGGCCTCATCGACGATGGCAAAGTGCAACCCACGAAGCAATAACTTCTCTGCCCACTGACTGTCTTTAGTCAACAGAGCAGCCTGTAGCACCCGAGTATTTTCACTGCCATCGAGTACTAAACGATCTTTGAGAAAATCGAAAGTCAGTTCTTTGTTACTACAGAAACAGATATCGCAGGCATAGGTTTGGCGTCGCTCAGACAACTCCGCATCGTGAGTGATAATGCCTACGGATAACCCCAGCGCTTCATAGAGCGGAGTCATTTCCTCTCCGTCGCGCTGTGCCAGATAGTCGTTAATGGTCACTACATGCACTGGAATACCGGCGAGACCGGCGGTTGCGCAGGCCAAGGTCGCGGCGAGGGTTTTGCCTTCGCCGGTTGCCATCTCGGCGATACAGCCTCTCAATAACGAGATAGAGACGCGAATTTGTGTGTGGTGATGGCGCATACCTAAGACGCGACCACTGACTTCTCTGACCACCGCGAAGCTCTCGGTGATGGTAGAGCGATTTATGCCTTCAATTTTAAGTCGATCGCGACTGCTATGAAGAAGACCCTCTAACTCTGCATCAGTGCTTTCCGCAATCGAGAGAGAGCGTGCTATAACAGCTTTAACCAGCCTTTCATCACCCCTTAGTAGGCGATTAAATAGACTGCCTAAAAACTCTCGTGCCCTAACAATAAAAACATCCAGCCAATTGCTGACTTCCCAGATTTTCTCGTTGCGCAATCCAGTCAAAATAGGCGCTTTTTGTAAAAATCTAGACATTGAAATAGGTCAAGAAGGTTCTTCTCACCAAGCGGTAAGTTCGATAGATAATCGGTTCGGAGGGATGTATAAATTTGATCAGCAGGCGCTCTTCCACAAGTGGAGTGGGCAGGGTCTCAAAGGCTAAATCGATCAGAAAATATCGCTTAACGGATATTGGGTTGTTCTCAGAGGGATCCATCACCACGGCTCCGCCGCCCGCTTCACTCAACACCGCACTGACCACATCTTTGGTTGCCGAGGGATACACTTTCCACGAAGTGGGTATTAGCTGTGAGCGAATATTTGACGATTTCATCACTAAGACATTGTCCACCTTAGTGCGAACCAGATCGATCTCCGACTCGGGGATCATTCCCAGAACACTGACGTCTCTATTGGAAATAACATATCCAATCAGTTTGCCCCTTGAGATATATTGCCCAATGAGATCATCGGCATTGGTAACCCACCATGTACCCTGGACAGCGGCATAGATGTTCAGAGCATCTAGCTGTATGCGGTTTTCTTTAATTTCATCTTCAAGGCGCGCGATTTCTTCGTCGAAGATTTTTATTCTTACTGGATCGTCCCATACACCCTGGCGCTGTGCTACTACCTCGGCATACTGCTTGGAGAGAGTCTTGCTACTTGCCTGTAGTCTTGGATTTTCACAGCTAACAAGAAGATCGCCGATCTCTACTTTAGCGCCAGCAACTTGATGCAAACTGTCGACAAAACAATTCTCGCCACCGAGCACACGCCTGTCGTCTTTCATATGCATAATGCCCTCGACGCTGGTAGAGAGCGGCAGGGGTAGAATAGCCAGAGCAAATATAAACAGTGCCGCGACGACCGGCATAACCAATTTGGGACTGCGCCCTTTCGGACCCGCGTCTTTATCACCCCAGGCGTTTTTTAAGATCTTTAAATTGGGCCATATAAAGGTTCCGGTTAAAGACCAGATAGCCAGCAGCACGCCGACAGCAAAGTACTGCTGTGCAACAAATAGAATAATCGAAATCATTAAGGCTAGGCGGTAGACCAGGGCGCTGACGCCGTAGAAGAATAGCCATAGGGCTTCGCGCTTATCGTAAGCTGGGGACTGAAAGCCCTTGGCGCCAAAAAGCACTCGCTTAGATAGCCAGCCCCAGTATTGATTGGCCCGCTGGCCAAGGTTGGGGGTTTCAAGAAAGTCTGACAGCACATAGTATCCGTCATAGCGAAGCAGCGGATTACCATTCACCAGGATGGTTGAAATACCGACAATAAAGATCAGGTTAAAGGCGATCGAGTTGATCAAACCGGATTCAGAATTGACCCATACCAGCACCGCCAATGCAGCCAGAAAGACCTCTACCAGTATGCCGGCCATACCCACTAACATGCGTTGCTTCTTGTCGGCAAATGCGGTTGCTGCCGAGGCGTCCACATAGGGCATCGGCAGAAATACTAACAGCATGATACCCAGCTCATGCACCTCACCACCATTACGCTTTAAAACATAGCCATGTCCGAGCTCATGGAGCAATTTTACTACGGGATAAATTAGCCACATAAGCAGCAAATTATCCGCAGCTAAAACTCTGTCAGCAATATTTTTGGTTAAGCCATCCCAGTTTTGACCCACCAGAAACATCGCATACATAATAAATAGACAATATAAGGCAAAGCTAACTTTACTGAATACAGGCTGCACATATTTGAGCGTTCGGGTGAGAAAACGGTTTGGGTCGATTATCGGTATTTGAATGGATAGCGGCGATTTCAGTTTTCCCAGCCACTTCTTTCTTTTCGCGTCGCTGCCACGCTTAAACAGCTCTTCGATATCGCCACTGGATTCCATTTTTATCAGATTGCCCTGATAGAGGCTCGCCAGCAGTTGCAACATCTCTTCATGGGTCGGCATTTCTTCGCCGAGCCTTTCAGAGGATAAAACCCAGAGGTCATCGACGGTTCTATTGCCGTTCATCAAACCAAAGATGAGATAGGACTGGGGCGTTAACCTGCGCACTTGACCGGTAATATGGTCTTCTAACATGTACCAACGCCTACCCCTATAGCGGTGAGCATGGACGGTAATATGATCTCGTACATTGGGCTTTAATGTGGAAATGCGATACCAATCACTGGAAAAGAGGTTAGCACTCATAATCTATTCCAACATGAAATATGATCCATTCCATCAACCCCAAAAACGCCATATTTGGATTGTCAGCCAGTCTTTTGCACCGCGGGTCCAGATGCTCAACAGTAAGCGCCTATCGATATACACTTTTGCAACGCCCTCGAGACCGACACTCAACATGCTTAAATCACCAGAGGGTTTTGCCTCGACGCGATAGACTGTCGCACCGTCTCTTATTTCAGCGACTGGGTTAATGCGCGTCACGGTAAAGGGAAATTCTTTATCGGGTATTGCTGAAACCACCAGTCTGCCGGTTTGGGATTGGCGAATATCATTAATTCTGAATTCATCCACATACAGCGCTAGGCGATATTCTTCGCTGGGGGATAATTCAAACAACACATCACCCTGCCTTACGGATGCGCCAACACGCTGGCTCAGATCACCGGACACCAATAGGGCATCGAAGGGCGAGATCAGCGAAGACTGGGCAGTCTGATACTCAATCAGCTCCAACTCTGCGGTGGCACGCTCCATCTGCGCTTTACTGATTTGGACCTGGGCACGCTCTTGCTTGGCCAGTGCATCTTCGTACTGGCGTCTTGAGGTGGCCTGCTGACTGATCCAGCTGATTTTTTGCAGCCTCAGTTCACGGGTATCCAACTCGGCAAGCAGTGTGCCTTTTTTGACCTTGTCTCCGGCCCGGTACTCGGCGCTTTGCAGATAGCTGTCAAAGGGCACTACGATTGAGCGCAGCTGTGCGCCCTCGAGAACGGCTTCGGCACCGAGGTAATAACTGCCGGGCATGGTCGCCAGAAAAATCGATACACTGAGCAATACAAATAGGGTAATTTTGCGACCTATATGGCCCGGGCCTATGAGTCGGCTTAATTGATTTTTAATACTGCGGCCAATATAGCGATAGAGCGGCAGGCTCGCCTGACGCTTCTCCTCGAGAACAACCCCCACGTAGTTTGATAAGGCCTCTGCTGTGGCCTGCTCGCTTGGCGTGAAGGGTTTGTCTATTGGGCGGTCAAGTATCAGCGCACCGAAACATAGCTCTCTGTCCACCAGGGGTATGCTGAGCAGCGCTCTCTGACCTGATACTTCAGATAACTTTCGATGGGCAATGGTGACTGTATGGTGGTCTTCTCTGGCAGGCCAGATAACCGACTCCTGCTGATCGACGGCCTCTTGCAACGCCTTGGTTGTGAGCTTTACCAGTTCGTATTTTTTGCCATGATCGCTGCTGTCAGATTGAGAGTGAATACTGACTTCTTTGTTTTTTATAAATCCGAAAGCCACTCTTTCGGCGTGCAAGTGCGTCGCCATAAGGTTTACAAAGCGCAGCGATGCATGATCGAAATCACGTTCGCCAAGAAGTTTCGCAATGCTTTCTATAACAAGCTGTTGTCGGCTATTTTGCTGACTAAAATCTGACAGAGTTTTGCGCGCCAGTTTTAGCTCGAGCCAACCACAGCAATATTCGATTACAGCCAGTGAGTGCTGTAGATCAGATTCGTTTTTAGCCACCAATAGTAGGGTAACTACAGCACGGAGCTGATTCTCAACAAATACAGGGTAACTGCCAATTTGGTGGATTGCGTCATCAACGGGTGTTATTAGGGGTGTGTTTTTATCTAAGGTTGCGGTGGCTGCATCGAGCAATAATTGATCGTGGCTGCGCTCAGTTTCAGGCCAGATTGCCTGCGACTGAAAAGTTCCCGACTGATCTCCGCTAACAACCAGAGCCGCGGTGGCATTGGGTAGCTGACTACAGAGCCAGGCCAACCAATTCAGATACCAGCCTGCGTCATCTACGTCGAGTAATTGATCGATTGCACTCACTGAAGATGGCGCAGAAAGGGTTATTTCTGCGCCAGATTCAGATTCATAATTTATGTTCATGTTTTACTCATAAGCTACATACAAAGGGTGACCATAGACATAGCCTGCTTAGAACACTGGCTATTTAGCTTGCTCGGTATCGGCAAGAGGGCCAAAGCGCTTTTCATATTCGGTCACTACTGAGTTCAGTAATCGTGACAGTCGCTTTGCCGCATGGGGGCTTACAATAACACGATCAGAAAGCTCAATCGCTACCTCTTTCTGACCTGATCTCCAAGCCTGATTGGTACCAAATAATAGAGTCACTTCCTCTTGTGTGCTTGAAACATTACACACGTTGGCATAGACGCTACGCATCTTGCTGTCGTCCCAGCGGATTGTTGGAGCGCCGCTAGGTGCCTTTGCTTTTGTCGCTTTTGCTTTTTCTTCAGCCATGATAAATCCTTAAAAAGTTTTTTTTGTAATTAATATTAATGTCTTTGCCAATGTTTAAACTGTCTGTCTGCCTGATCATCTCGCAATGAGGTTAGGTTGCCGTCAATTTTAACATGTTTCTCGCCTAAACCTGACAGTTCCCAACCACGTTTACGTGATGATTTTGCCGCTATGACTAAACTCGCCAGCATTTCGACCGAGAGATCATCAGACACTGAACTCTCATTGCTAAGGCTATTTTGCTCTGGGTCAACTGGTGTAGAAACGCCCTCGTCAAATTGTGGCTTAACCTCAACTGGCTTTTGCGTTTCGTCCGTTTCACTTGCAGGCTCGCTTTCGCTTGGCACTTGCTGAGTAGCATCAGAGCTTTTCGTGCCACTGGTACTGTTACTTTCTTCAGCAGCGGTAAGCGGCAGATTTCTCAGGAAGTCGGTAAGCTCTGTATCCGACATCTGACTGAATTCACGACCGTTTAGAAGTGGTGTTAAGCGCAGCGCAACATCAGTTCGCAATGGCTTCACAGTCACTTCTTCTTGCGTCAATCTATCGTCAGTTGCAAAAACAGTGGTTGCAACAAACGCAGTACCGTCCTCTGCAGCATCAAGCTCATCACTTGCCGCAAAGTCTGAGGATGTCTCACCCATGATTGAAGTAGTCGTATCACGTTTACTTGGATCGAATGTGACCATAAAGGGCTTCGACGCGCCAAGATCTTGAAGTACAGCGTAATTGCCCACCACTGTATCTTCGGTCATATCGCTTTCGAAGCGATCGCTACCAGGACCACCGACCAAGGTATCAAAGCCTTCGCCACCAATAATAAGGTCATCGCCTGTAATGCTCGGCAGTATTGACTGAACGTCTCTAATACCGTCATCGGAGATACTTATCTCAACAAAGTCTCCAAAGATGATGTCGTTGCCACCCTGGCCATCTAAGGTATCTGCACCTTGACCACCAACAAGTACATCGGCACCATCACCGCCCACTAAGCTATCGGCACCATCAGTATTGTCACTATGAACAAAGTGATTAAGTTCACCAGACTCAAAGGTAAATGTACCGCTGTCGCCCACTAACCAGTCATCTCCATCTTCACTAGTAATGCTATCTACGCCGTCGCCACCTAGAGCAATATTATTACCATTGCCGAGGAGTAGACTGTCATTTCCGCTATCAACATCGTCAGCCAAAATAGTCTGCATCAGTCCTTCAGCAAAGTACATTTGACCACTGTCAGCGATAACCACATCATCGCCATCACCGGCAGTAACCGAGTCATCGCCGGCGCCAGCAAGAATGCTGTTATGCCCTCCAGCCACCACAATACTGTCATTGCCACTTTGCTCAGCGGCGTAGGTCTGGATGCTTTTAATCACGCCACCAAGGTTAAAGTTGATCTCGGCATTGTCACCAACAATTATGTCAGAGCCAAACCCAGTGCTTATTGAATCTCCATCACTACCGGCTATAACCAGGTTGTCGCCGTCACCTAGGGCAAGCGTATCCAAACCACCGAGACTGATCTCAGTGCTCATCGCACTGCTCAGATGACTGTCAACAAAGATCAACTCACCATTGTCACCGAGCACAATATCAGCGCCATCCAAGGTGGTAACAGTATCGCCAGAGAGTCCGGCGATAACACTGTTGTCACCCGCGCCTGCATTAATAGTGTCGATGCCGGTAGTGGCCACTTGATCATCATTGCTGCTTAAGCGAACCGCGCTGCCATCGACATAATCAATAAGACCGTTATCACCAAGAATCGCGTCACTGCCGCTACCCGTGGTAATTTCATCGCCACCAAAACCACCGACAATTGTATTGTCGCCGCCAAGAGCAGTGATGCTGTCATCGCCGCCTTGATCGGTTCCAGTAGATTGAACGCCGGTGATAACCGCTGCGTCATAGTTGATTTCGCCGCTGTCGCCAATCACTGTGTCGGAGCCCGAACCGGTAGTCACCATATCCGCGCCTTGACCGGCGATCACGATATTGTCGCCTTCTCCTACCGCGATGGTATCCACATCACCTAAGCCTGTTTCACTGCTTACTGCGCTGGTCAGACTGTTGTTAACGTAGGTCAATGTGCCGTTATCACCCAAGACCACATCACTGCCACCTAAGGTGGTGACATCATCATTGGAGAGGCCGGCTAAGATACGGTTGTCGCCAGAACCTGCGTTAATAATGTCGCGACCCGTAGTGGCCACTTCATCATCATTACTGCTTAAGAGAACCGCGCTGCCATCAACATATTCGATAACACCATTGTCACCGAGGATAGAGTCACTACCACTGCCGGTGGTGATGATGTCGCCACCGAAGCCACCGACAATTGTATTGTCGCCACCAAGCGCGGTGATATTGTCATCGCCGCCCTGGCTGGTCGCCGTCGACTGAAGGTCAGTAATAACACCGTTTAGGTCATAGTTGATCTCGCCGCTGTCGCCAATCACTGTGTCGGAATCCGACCCAGTGGTGACCACATCCGCGCCTTGACCGGCTATAACAATATTGTCGCCTTCGCCTACTGCGATGGTGTCCACATCACCTAAGTCTGTTTTACTGCTTACTGCACTGGTCAGACTGTTGTTAACGTAGGTCAATGTGCCGTTATCACCCAAGACCACATCACTGCCACCTAAGGTGGTGACATCATCATTGGAGAGGCCGGCTAAGATGCGGTTGTCGCCAGAACCTGCGGTAATAATGTCGCGACCCGTAGTAGCCACCTCTTCATCATTACTGCTTAAGCGAACCGCATTGCCATCGACATATTCAATAACGCCGTTATCACCAAGAATCGCGTCACTGCCGCTACCCGTGGTAATTTCGTCGCCACCAAAACCACCGACAATTGTATTGTCACCGCCAAGTGCGGTGATGCTGTCATCGCCGCCTTGATCGGTTCCAGTCGACTGAAGATCAGTGGTAACACCCGCGGCATAGTTAATCTTGCCGCTGTCACCGATCACTGTGTCGGAACCCAAACCCGTAGTCACAATATCCGCGCCTTGACCGGCGATCACGATATTGTCGCCTTCACCTAGGGCAAGCGTATCGACTCCACCCAGAGTGGTTTCAGTACTTACAGCGTTGGTTAAACTATTGTTAACGTAGGTTAGCTCGCCGTTATCACCCAGCACCACATCAGTACCGCCTAGAGTGGTCACTTCATCATCCGAGAGACCCGCTAAGATACGGTTGTCACCAGAACCGGCATTAATGATATCGACACCGGTGGTAGCGGCCTCATCATCATTGCTGCTCAAGCGAACCGCATTGCCATCGACATATTCAATAACACCGTTATCACCGAGGATAGAGTCACTGCCACTACCGGTGGTAATTGCGTCGCCACCAAAGCCACCGACAATTGTATTGTCGCCGCCAAGTGCGGTGATGCTGTCATCGCCGCCTTGGTCGGTTCCAGTCGACTGGAGATCCGTGATAACACCCGCGGCATAATTAATCTCGCCGCTGTCACCGATCACTGTGTCGGAACCCAAGCCAGTAGTAACGATATCCGCGCCTTGACCTGCGATAACAAGGTTATCGCCAGCGGCTACAGAAATAGTATCTACTCCACCAAGAGCGGCCCCTGAACTAACCGCACTAGTGAGGGCAGTATCAACATAGGTCAATTCACCACTGTCGCCCATCACTGTGTCGGAGCCCGAACCGGTAGTCACAGTATCCGCGCCTTGACCGGCGATCACGATATTGTCACCTTCGCCTAGGGCAAGCGTATCTATACCACCGAGACTGATCTCAGTGCTCATCGCAGTGCTCAGATGGCTGTCAACAAAGACCAACTCACCGTTGTCACCGAGCACAATATCAGAGCCATCCAAGGTGGTAACCGTATCGCCAGAGAGTCCGGCGATAACACTGTTGTCGCCCGCGCCTGCATTAATAATGTCGATGCCGGTAGTGGCCACTTGATCATCGCTGCTGCTTAAGCGAACCGCATTGCCATTAACATATTCAATAACCCCGTTATCACCGAGGATAGAGTCACTGCCACTACCGGTGGTGATTGCGTCGCCACCAAAGCCACCGACAATTGTATTGTCACCGCCAAGTGCGGTGATATGGTCATCGCCGCCTTGATCGGTTCCAGTCGACTGAAGATCAGTGATAACGCCCGCGGTAGTGTTAATCTCGCCGCTGTCACCGATCACTGTGTCGGAACCCGAACCAGTAGTAACGATATCCGCGCCTTGACCGGCGATCACGATATTGTCGCCTTCGCCTAGGGCAAGCGTATCGACTCCACCCAGACTGGTTTCAGTACTTACAGCGTTGGTTAAACTACTGTTAACGTAGGTTAGCTCGCCGTTATCGCCCAGCACCACATCAGTGCCGTCTAGAGTCGTGACCTGATCACCGGAGAGACCAGCCAAGATACGGTTGTCGCCCGCACCGGCATTAATAATATCAATGCCAGTGGTGCCGACCTGTTCATCGTCACTGCTTAAGCGAACCGCATTGCCATCGACATATTCAATAACGCCGTTATCACCCAGAATCACGTCATTGCCGCTATCCGTGGTGATGGTATCGCCACCAAAGCCACCGACAATTGTATTGTCACCGCCAAGTGCGGTGATATTGTCATCGCCGCCTTGATCGGTTCCAGTCGACTGAAGATCCGTGATAACACCCGCGGCAGTGTTAATCTCGCCGCTGTCACCGATCACTGTGTCGGAACCCAAACCAGTAGTAACGATATCCGCGCCTTGACCGGCGATCACGATATTGTCGCCCTCACCCAGGGCAAGCGTATCGACTCCACCCAGAGTGGTTTCAGTACTTACAGCGTTGGTTAAACTATTGTTAACGTAGGTTAACTCGCCGTTATCACCCAGCACCACATCAGTGCCGCCTAGAGTCGTTACCTGATCACCGGAGAGACCGGCCAAGATACGGTTGTCGCCAGAACCGGCATTAATGATATCGCGACCAGTAGTGGCTACTTGACCATCGTTGCTGCTTAAGCGAACCGCATTACCATCAACATATTTAATAAGGCCGTTATCACCCAGAATCGCGTCATTGCCGCTATCCGTGGTGATGGTATCGCCACCAAAGCCACCGACAATGGTATTGTCACCGCCAAGCGCGGTGATACTGTCATCGCCGCCTTGATCGGTTCCAGTAGACTGAAGATCAGTGATAACA
>Ga0115563_1002490_pt1 | contig 13523 bp, 11 predicted proteins | sample COGITO_mtgs_1105_2_FD_87198 | JGI IMG/M metagenome (GOLD analysis project Ga0115563, IMG submission 87198) | Pelagic marine microbial communities from North Sea - COGITO_mtgs_110519 | ecosystem: Environmental > Aquatic > Marine > Epipelagic | place: Germany:Helgoland, sampling site Kabeltonne...
CAGGTCCATTGCGTCTACAACATTGGTCGTTAAGGTAAACGTTACCAAATCTGCAGCCATACAATCCTTCACTTTAAGTGATTTCATATCAACGTTCTCCTATCCTCATAAAGCGCTCCATAGCAAGCGCAATAAAAAACTTGCGCATCCTAATGTCTATTATTCATTGCTCCAAAAGACGCTCTGCCGATGCCTAAGACCCGCCGCACGACCCTGTAGCGCAATAAAATTTCACCCTGTACTTTCTCTATCAAGTAAGCGGGTTCAGCTTTGTTACCACGCCCAGAAATAGATAGCGACTAGAGAGCGACCAATGCGCAGGAAATGATTACCACTTGTGCGTTAACTTAGATACCGACCCATGGCGCGGAGCGGCCAGAGGGCTATAGATCGAGGGGTTGGAAGACAGTTTTTTCGCAAGTGCGCACTTGCGAGGGCGCTACCGCATTCCAGAGGGTGGAATACGGTCGTTTCAACTTCAGAGTCTCAGCAACACTTGTTGGAGCCGCCGAGATTCTGCTCAAACTTACGCTGTATGGAACCTACGAAGCTTAAAAATCAGCCGCTAAGTTAGCTTTCTATGCCGTTCAAAATAGCGCGAATGCGCTTAGCGTTTACCCCTAAATCGGACCTTCCAACCCGGGATACGCTGCGAACATCGACAATGGAACCATTGGCCGTTGAACGAATTCGCACAACAACGTCATCTTTAAAACCAAACCAGAATGTTGTCGCGGTTGCTTCAATCATGCCGGCGGCGGTATCTTCGTTAACAATCTCTAGACCTAAATCTTGCAGAACAACCATCGCTTGATTGAACAAGACATTTGTTGGTTGCGAGCTAACCAAAGTTTTAACTTCTGGATACGCGGTCTGTTGTTGCTCAGCTAAGACCTCTGCGTCATAGGCCAGTGGGTTTGCACCTTCCGCTTCGCGAATAGCCACCAACTTATTAAAAACTGGCGGCTCTACAGTGTCCGTAGAAATATTATGAATGACCGGATGAGAAGTAACTGCCGAATACTGAACACCCAACTGGGCAAGGATCACTGCACTCAACAAAATGCCAATTAAAATGCCTGAACGCTCGGCCTTCAGACCTTTAGACAAACATACCGCGTAAGCAATGATGCCCAAAAACAAGCCCATTACTGACAAAACCGCAGCGCCAGTCAGAAACGTAAAGCCCGTGCCGTAGGGCCATAAGCCAATGCGCACGCCTATTGCACCCACCAAAACACAACAGACCGCCACAACGCCCCCTACCAGTATTGCTTTTGCCCACCAACGGCGGTCATCAATCATCGAGTCAGTCATATCTAATTTCCTTTAACAGTGCACAAGCCTATGCGGCTTCTATGTCTTTGTTGTCGTTTCAAATAGTTGCAAAAAGTAGCAAGCGGCTTTAGCTGATGGTGGCACCACCATCAACGACAAAATTTTGCCCAGTGGTAAAAGAACCCGCCGACGACGCCAAATAAACAGCAGCCCCGGCAATTTCACGAGGTTCACCAATACGTTTAAGCGGATCGCCCGCTGTGCGCACCTTTAAAACTTCTGGATCTTCCCATAGCGCTCTGGCGAAATCTGTACGCACCAACCCTGGAGATATAGCGTTCACCCGCACGTTGTCGCGACCATACTCTGTCGCAAGGTTGCGTACCAGTTGCAGATCCGCCGCTTTAGATATGCAATAAGCGCCAAGCACGGGACTACCGCGCAAACCACCAATACTGGAAACAATAATAATTGAACCGTCTTTGCGCTCGCGCATTTCCGGCAGCACCATATTCACCAGCCAATGGTTAGATTTGATGTTAACGCCCAAAATTTTGTCAAAAGCTTCATCGGGCAGGTCTTGCATTGAACCGTAGTAAGGATTCACCGCAGCGTTGCAAATTAGAATATCGATTTTGCCCAGCTTTTCGCGCGTGGTATCTACCAAGCGCTGCAGCTCTTCTTTGTGGCTGATGTTTGCAGGTATGGCTACAGCGCCACCGGTCGTATTGCTGTCGTCCCCGGCTACCTCACTATTAATGGCATTGGCGACCTCTTCACAGATATCCGATTTACGACTGCTGATCACCACTTTGGCACCGTGTCGCGCCATTTCTTCGGCGATAGCACGCCCAATACCTTTACTGGAACCGGTTATGAGAGCGACTTTATTGGAGAGGTCGAAAAGGTTACTGGTCATACGCATGGCCTATATTTACGGAGATTGAATTTACGATGGGTGAGCAAAACAAAATACGCCCACAATTTCCACTTTTTTACTGACCTAATCCCTTGATTAGATACGTTTTGCTTGATTTGGTTTATAGTGCCGCGCTCAGCGAGCGAGTATCATTGTGAGCTAGCAACCTAATAAATTATTTCGATAGGAAAGAATCGTGACCGCACAATCTATGGAAGAGTTGGTGTCTTTGGCGAAACGCCGAGGCTTTATTTTTCAATCCAGTGATATTTACGGCGGACTGCAAGGCGTTTACGACTACGGCCCCCTGGGTGTGGAGCTGAAAAACAACCTTAAAGCTGCTTGGTGGCGGGCTATGGTTTACGAGCGCGACGATATTGAAGGGTTAGACGCGGCAATTTTGACCAACCCAACCACCCTGCGACACTCTGGTCACGAAGCCACATTTACTGATCCGTTAGTAGATTGCCGAACCTGTAAAAGCCGCTGGCGCGCAGATCACTTAGAGGGCAACACTTGCCCAGGCTGCAATTCAGAAGATTTAACTGAGCCACGACCTTTTAACTTAATGTTTAAGACCCAGGTGGGTCCTGTGCAGGATGATGAGGGTAATTTTGCCTACCTACGTCCAGAAACTGCCCAAGCGATCTTCACCAACTTCAAAAATGTAGTGGACTCAACATCGCCCAAATTACCCTTTGGCATAGCGCAAATAGGTAAAGCATTTCGTAACGAAATCACACCGCGCAATTTTATCTTCAGGGTAAGAGAGTTTGAACAAATGGAACTCGAATTCTTCGTCATGGCGGGAGAGGACGAGGAGTGGCACAAAACTTGGGTGGAAACACGACTGGCTTGGTGGGCTGAGCAAGGCGTAGATTCAGACAACTTAGAGTTGTACCACGTGCCCGCAGATGAGCTGGCGCACTACAGTAAAGCCACAATAGATGTGATGTACCGATTTCCACATGGCGTTGAGGAATTAGAGGGCATAGCCAACAGAACAGATTTCGACCTAGGTTCACATACGAAGAATCAAGGTGACTACGACATCACGTCTAAGGTTGAGCCGAATACAGATTCAAATGCCAAACTGGTGATGCAAGATCTGGAGAACAAACGATGGCATATTCCTTATGTTATCGAACCGTCAGCTGGCGTAGATCGCGGCGTGTTAGCAATTATGAATGAGGCATACAAAGTGGAGACTTTGGAGAACGGTTCTGAACGAACGGTCATGTCATTCAAGCCACACTTGGCACCGATCAAGGTGGCAATTTTGCCTCTGAAGCGAAATCACGAGGGCATAGTCAACAAAGCGAAGGCGATCAAGAAAGATCTAATGAAGCTTGGCTTAGGCCGAATCTTTTATGAGGACACTGGTAATATTGGTAAAGGTTATCGACGTCACGACGAAGTGGGCACACCACTTTGCGTTACAGTGGATTTTCAGACCGTTGAAGAGGATGACACCGTCACCATTCGCAACCGCGTTACCATGGCGCAAGAGAAAATTGCGGTTTCTGAATTGCCAGCTTACGTAACAGCGTTTATGCAGGGCTAATATTCGCAAGGCACGCTTACCTGAGAGTGACGTCACTCTGGGGTAAGCCCAGCAATGGAGTTCACTGCCGCACAGCGAATCTACAGTTTTTGGGCCATAAACCTTTTATCAAGGCTCTATGTGTCTCCTTTAGCGTTCTATTTTTCTACAAAATCCTCTGCTCGCTTCAAGAGACCATCAGCTCGATTCTCTGCGGCTTCCCTAAATTCCTCTCCTCCTGCATGGAAAACTACACAAGAAACCCCGCGAGAGTCTTCAAATATAATTGACCGCTCTACAGACGGAAACTCTGCTGTGCCCCATTCTATGCTTAGAGTGGAAAAAGAATATTTCCCAAACACTGCCACTAATTCATCACAATGAAACGATACACAATAACTAGCACTGATTTTGGAATTGAAACTCTTGGTCACTAAATTTGGATCAAATAGACGTACGAAGACACCTTCATGATCTATTCGAGTTGCGGTTTCTTTCCAACCTGTAAAATGATCCAGTAAGAAAGCATCGAAATAGGCTTCTCTGCATTCCGTAGCATTCGCCAAGTTAGATAGATTTGCTAGCAGTAGAATGCTTAACAGTTTTTTAGAGGTAGTGTGAAAAAGGAGCGGCGAAAATGAATTCGCCTCTACCTTCGTCAGATGCTTTGCAGATCTTCAAAGCAACAAAAAACCATCTGCCTAGGTAAACGATTTGGCTCATTTTGCTTTGTCTGATTGCTTGAGCGCTTCTTTCTGACTTCTTTTAGAAGCTTTTCAGCCTCTTGGCTTTGGGCTTTCGTCTTTCGTCTTTCGTCTTTCGTCTTTCGTCTTTTGATATGGTGGGCCCACCAGGACTCGAACCTGGGACCAATGGATTCACATTCTCACTGCCTTTCGACAATGTGCGGACTATCTCACCTCCCTCGCCACCTTAATACTAAGTTACTTAGTTCTAAGTTTCGTTAGGGAGCGGGACGCTCTGGCCTGTTATTAAGAGCACTTGAATCTTCTTCTAACTTAATTTTTTAACTCCGTTTAAACACTGTTTTAAAAATGTTTAAACCAAATTAAAACTAAATCAAAACTAAGTTTCAGCTCTCAGGTAGTCTCTGCACCTTCCGACAGTGTACTGTCGGCTTGGCTCAGGATTGCCGGCGTACCCGCTATTAAGGCTGGTTCGCTACGGTTTCCCTGAATTCATCCCGTTCATCCTGACCCTTTCGGTGTCAGGCGCACCTTTATTGATGAGTCCACTGCTCTAACCAACTGAGCTATAGGCCCCATATCAAATCGCTATCGTCTGTTTGACCGGCGTACCGTTCAAACTGCCGTCACTGTTAGCCAATTATTGCATAACCTGTGACAACTTTGCTGTTCAGCAGTGACCAGTCACTACTGGATAAGCTTCCTCAATGCAAAAGCAGGTTACGCCTAAACGTTATTTCTGCCCTTACCCCCTTCCACGCTTTCATCAAGAAAGCTGCGTAAGTGTTCTGAGCGGCTAGGGTGACGCAATTTGCGCAAAGCCTTAGCCTCAATCTGACGTATTCTTTCACGCGTGACATCAAATTGCTTACCAACCTCTTCTAGAGTGTGGTCGGTATTCATATCAATACCGAAGCGCATGCGCAGTACTTTCGCTTCGCGAGCAGTTAACCCACCCAACACATCTTTAGTCGCTTCTCTTAAACCTTCGCCTGTCGCTAGGTCAATCGGCGAGCCAATTGTACTGTCTTCTATGAAGTCACCCAAGTGCGAATCTTCATCATCGCCAATCGGCGTTTCCATGGAGATGGGCTCTTTGGCAATTTTTAACACTCTGCGCACTTTATCTTCGGGCATTTCCATACGCTCGCCAAGTTCTTCTGGCGTTGGCTCACGACCCATCTCTTGCAACATCTGCCGCGAAACACGGTTCAGCTTGTTGATGGTTTCTATCATGTGCACTGGAATACGAATGGTTCTGGCTTGGTCCGCAATTGAGCGCGTAATCGCCTGACGAATCCACCATGTTGCATAAGTTGAAAACTTATAACCACGACGATACTCAAACTTATCAACCGCCTTCATTAAGCCAATGTTGCCTTCTTGGATCAGATCCAAAAACTGCAAACCACGGTTGGTGTATTTCTTCGCAATAGAAATAACCAAACGCAGGTTGGCTTCAACCATATCTTTTTTCGCTCGGCGGGCTTTTGCCTCGCCTAGCGACATGCGGCGATTAATATCTTTGATCTCGACTATGCTGAGTTCAGATATCTTGCTCAGGGCTTTCATTTTCTTCTGTGAGCGCAAAATATCTTCACGCTGATTTTCTAAGCCAGTCGCATACTCTTTCTTGCTCTTTGAAATCTTGTTGATCCAGCTCACGCTGATCTCATTGCCAATATATTCTTTGCGGAATACATCACGAGGCACCCGTGCGCGACGAACAACAGCTGTTGTAATAATGCGTTCATGTCGACGAACAATACCTTGCGCCTCGCGCGCCATAGCTACCATGCGATCAAAGTGCTTTGGCACTAGCTTAAAGCAGCAATAGGCTTCAGCTAACTTCACCATCTGCGCTTCAGATTCTTTACTGTTAGCGCCCTTCTCTTCAATAATTTTTAGAGACTTGTTGTATTGGCGCTTAAGCAATGCAAAACGCTTCTTAGCCTCAACGGGATCTGGGCCCTTGTTTTCCTCTTCCTCTTCCTCGGCAACTACTGGCGTGCCATCCGCATTCAAAGCGGGGGTACCATCTGCATTTAACGCTGGCTCAGGCTTCTTAGGCTCTTGGCCTACTTGAGTGGCTGCAGGGACATTGTCCGTAGGATCTAAGTAACCTACTAACAAATCGGCAAGCTTTTCCTCTTTAGTTACTTCTGCGTAGGTATCAAGCAAGTAGCTGACGGTACCTGGGTAATAGGCAAGCGCTGTCAAAATATCTCTAATGCCTTCTTCAATACGCTTAGCAATAGCAATTTCACCTTCTCGGGTGAGTAGCTCAACGGTGCCCATTTCACGCATATACATACGTACTGGATCTGTTGTACGACCAGCTTCGGTCTCTACCGCAGCTAGCGCCGCAGCAGCCTCTTCCGCAGCTAGTTCATCCGCGGTATTTTCTTCATTGGAGAGTAATTCATCGGCATCGGGCGCTGTTTCATAAACAGTGATGCCCATGTCATTAATCATGCGGATAATGTCTTCGATCTGCTCAGGATCAGAAATATCATCAGGCAAGTGATCGTTCACTTCGCCGTAAGTTAAAAAGCCCTGCTCTTTACCTTTTTTAATAAGGTCTTTGAGGCGTGACTGCTGCTGTTCGGTGGAAATTTGAGTACTCATAGTTTTTCATCTCTCGGATGTCATAGATCTGCAAAGATCTGTGTAGATACACGGGGCACTTCCGCCGGTTCATTCACCTCAATTGAACTGGCAGCTATCCAACTAAATGATCTAAGCGAAACAACACCTTGTGTAGTATTTTTATAACAACGCTATATAAAAACTCTACATACACTCTTCAAAAAAGGGCTTTTCGTCTAAGAACTAATAGATAAGAGGAGTAGAACAAGAAGTCGCGTGTCTGAGGGGCTTTATTTAACCGCCTCACGTATACGCTGTTGGGCTGCTCTCGACGCTCTTACCTGAGTGGATCTAAGTACTGAGGTAGAAAAGGATTATACCGCCGAGCCATCAATGGTGCCACCTTTTGCTGCAATCTTTGCGTTCAGAAATGGCTCTGAGGGCTGTGAAATTTAACCATTGAGAGCCCAACCTCACCGGCAACAGTTTCCCCACAAAAAGTGCATCAACTCTCTTCAGGCCCGCTAGGTCGGCGCACAAAACTGCGCAGATCATTTATATTTGGGTCATTGTGTTGCGCAAGCTGTGCTCTGCGTTGGGCCGACTCATGGGTTTTCACTAGGTGGGCTAAGCCTTCGACAAATTCTTTTTCCAGCGCCACAGCATCTAAGGCGGAAGGTTTATTTGCCAAAACAATAACTGCCTCGTAGGAATTTTCATCCGGCCAGCGCGCAATCACCTCTTCTGCATCGGCGCAACTTTGCGCCTCTAATAGCAGCATCAATGTGCCAAGAAGACCCAGAGTTGCAACGTGTGTTAGGGCCTGCGCTCGCAACTCTGCGCCTAATAAACTCCACAGAGTTGGGCTTTTCACCAAGATCCCAGCCAGCCGCTCACTTAATGCAGCTTCACCTCTCTTAGTTTGCGATCTTGGCTTAGTAGCTCTGGGCGCGCCCCCCACTGGTGCAGCCATACCGCTCATCTCGCGCACACGAGCGACCACTAAGTCCTTCAAAATACCTTTCGACATTTTTTCCACGTAAGGGTTTGCCACACCCATAAACTTTGCCCGGCCATCCAGCGAGCCCAAATCTAAACCGTCGGCCAAACGCTTCAACAAAAATTCAATACCGGGCGTCGCGTTGTTAAGAAATCCGTCAAAGGCCTCGCGCCCTTGGGTGCGAATCAGTGAATCGGGATCTTCACCATTAGGCAAAAAGACAAATTTGAGCTGGCGGTGTTCATTGAGGATGGGCAAGGCACTTTCTAACGCGCGCCAAGCCGCCGAACGTCCGGCTTTATCACCGTCGAAACAGCAAACCACCTCGTCAGAATATTTATAGAGCTTTTGAAAATGCGCTTCACCAGTTGCCGTGCCAAGGGTCGCAACAGCGTTTAACACGCCATTTTGTGCCAGCGCCACCACATCCATATAACCTTCAACCACAATCAGTCGTTGAATATTCCTTAAGGCCTTACGCGCCTCATACAGCCCATATAATTCCTGACCCTTGAAAAACACCGGCGTTTCGGGCGAGTTCAAATACTTGGGGCCTTCTTCATCTCCTAGCTTGCGACCGCCAAAGCCAATCACCCTGCCCCGAGTATCGCGAATAGGAAACATAATGCGGTGACGGAAGCGATCGTAAACGTTGCCCTTGTCGTTTTTAATCGTCAAACCTGCGGTGAGCAGTTTGGTAGCATCCTGCGCGACTACCCCGGACCCTTTAATAGGCTCTGCGAGTAAGGCATCGCTGAGGGTGTGCCATCCTTCAGGCGCGTAGCCAACACCAAAATCTCGAGCCACTTCGCCCGTTAGACCACGCTTCTTCAAATAGGCAACTGCCTCAGAGGAGGATCGCAGCTGCGCACGAAAAAACCGCTCGGCGCGCTCTAGTACATGGAATAAGCCCTGATCTATTTCTACACGCGGCTTACCATTTTCTTCTCGGGGCACCTCTAAGCCTAGGTCTTTCGCTAAGGCTTCAACTGCCTCAACAAACTCCATGCGCTCAAATTTCATTATGAAGGTCAGCGCAGTGCCACTTTCTTGGCAACCAAAGCAATGAAAAAATTGTTTGTCGGGGCTCACCGAAAAGGAAGGAGATTTTTCATCGTGAAACGGGCACAGCCCTGAGTAATTCTTGCCAGTCTTTTTCAAAGCCACGCGTCCATCGATCACTTCGACAATGTCTGCGCGATCAATTAGATCATTGATGAAAGCTTGAGGTATTAGGCCGGCCACTGGATTTATGCGTCTGTTAGTTACTATTCAAAGGATGAGCGAGGGTATCACAGGAACGCAATTTGAGGAGAATGCGAGTGACAAATGCTGATTTCGTTGCGGCTGTATTTGTTGCCATCCGCAAGGGCACAAACCAAGTGCCCTACGAACGCAGAAGCGAGTCTCTAGGCTAACTTAGCTTTGACTAGTGCACTGGCTTTGCCCATATCCACCCGGCCTTCGCCTCGGGATTTCAACAAGGCCATAACCTTACCCATATCTTGCATACCCGCAGCACCAGATTGCTCAATGAGTGAAGCAACAAACGCTTCCAACTCTTCAGGGTCCATCTGAGCTGGCAAAAAACCTTCGATAACGGTTATTTCGTAAGCTTCTACCTCGGCTAAGTCATCGCGGCCTGCTTTCTTGAACTGGCTCAGCGCATCTTGGCGCTGCTTCAACATCTTATTCAGCACTGTCATAACGTCGTCGTCGCTTACCTCTCGACGCTCGTCCACTTCAATACGCTTAACCTCGGAGTTGACCATTCTCAGCGTAGCCACTCGTTCTTTATCTCGGGCGCGCATCGCATCTTTGGTTGCATGCAACAGCGTTGCCTTTAACTCGGACTTTATTTCAGACATGGGACCTCACTCTTTCAATGGAGTGTGAAGGAAATTTAGGAGGGGCTTTGCAGACCCGCCGGCGTGGTGAGTCTAACAACTAGGAGATGTCCGGGCTAGCGAGCTTTATGCTTGCCGGCCCTCTAAGCTTTCTTTCTAGCTTTGCTCTCTAGCTCTTATGTCTAGCTCTTATGTCTAGTAAGAGCGCTCAAACTTGCGCGTTTCGCGCTGGAGCTTCTTAATGTGACGCTTTACAGCTGCCGCAGCTTTACGCTTGCGTACCGCTGTGGGCTTTTCATAAAACTCGCGACGACGCACTTCTGAGAGTACACCGGCTTTTTCACATGAGCGCTTAAAGCGGCGCAGTGCAATGTCGAATGGTTCGTTTTCTTTGACTCTAACGTGAGGCATATCTTGTCTTGTAAGCTGATAAGGGCGCGGATTTTACACATTGCACAGTAGACCAGCAACCAACTTTGGTCGGATTATCCAATCTAACGCACTTTCTTTGGCATTCTTTCACTTTCTTCTACATATCAGCGTGCAAATTGAGCCAAAGCCCTCCAGTGATCTCAAAAAGCGCAAAACAACAAAACAGCATGGGGGAATGCTTTTCCAATAAACTTGCGACAAAAAGTTGAGCCCATTTGCCGTTAATCGCGTCAAGTAAACGACTTACACCGTGAAGGGCAAAATCTCAAATGATCCCTGAGCAAGAAGCACTAGGCTTAAATGCACTTAACTTCACGGGGACTTCTATGTGCAAGAGGAATCGCACTTTACATTCTCATTCACTGCTGCTAATTTCGTACGGAAATACCGTACACGTGGTGCACTTCATGAATTCTATCAGCGTCAATCGTTTTAGAGATAACTTAAAATCTTTTATCGAACAGGTGGTTAACGACCACACTCCGATCAAAGTGACTCGCCGCGCAGGGGAGGACTTTGTGGTTATGAGTGCAGACGATTGGGAGCGCGAACAAGAGACATTACATGTACTGCAATCCAGCTCTCTCGTGCAGCAAATCGCAGCTTCTCTTGTTACCCACAGCAAGGGATCCGGGTACAAACCTTCAGACGAGCAGCTAAATGAGATCACTGGTCTTTGAAGGCAACACCTGGGCTGCGTACGAAAAAATGCGTACGCAAGACAAAAAACTACATAGCGCTCTGTGCAAACTGTTAAAAGAAATGCTTCGCGGCGATCCTAGTACTGGCCTTGGAAAACCTGAGAGGCTTAAGCACAGCCTGTCGGGATTATGGTCAAAACGTATTTCCCAAAAAGATCGGCTGATCTATCAATTTGATGAACAGAGTATTTATATTTTTGCCCTAGGCGGACACTACGACCAAACCTAGGACTCCATTATCCCCTATTCGAGGGTTGATTCGACGCAATATCCACAGATATCAATAACCAGATTAGGTACCATAGGCCCATGCTAATTTTAGGTATTGAATCATCGTGCGACGAGACGGGCCTGGCCCTCTACGACACGGAAAAAGGCTTAATCAGCCAGGCCTTACACAGCCAAGTGGACTTGCACGCAGACTATGGTGGCGTGGTCCCGGAGCTGGCTTCACGCGATCACGTACGCAAAATAACGCCACTCACCCGCTTGGTGCTGAATGAGGCCAACAAATCGTTATCTGATCTAGCCGGCATTGCCTACACCGCAGGCCCTGGGCTCATGGGGGCGCTTTTAGTGGGCGCGTCTTTTGCCAAGAGTCTTGCTTGGTCATTAAACATCCCGTCCATAGGTGTGCATCATATGGAGGCACATTTACTCGCGCCGCTCATTGAACCCTCCAACGCGCCAGAACTGCCTTTTATGGCCCTGCTCGTTTCCGGCGGGCACACTCAGTTAGTGCATGTAAAAGCACTGGGCGACTATGAAATTTTGGGCGAATCATTAGATGATGCTGCGGGCGAAGCCTTTGATAAAACCGCCAAACTACTTGGTTTGGGCTACCCTGGCGGGCCAAAAATCGCCGCCAAGGCTGAATCAGGTGACCCCACAAGGTTTAAGTTTCCGCGCCCCATGACCGACCGGCCCGGATTAGATTTTAGTTTCAGCGGCCTTAAAACTTTTGCGCTCAATACTGTGCATAACAATTCACCGTTAAGTGAGCAGGACAAAGCCGATATCGCACTGGCATTTGAACTTGCGGCGGTGGATACCCTAAGCATTAAATGTAAGCGCGCCATTGACCAAACCAAAGTAAAACACCTAGTCATTGCCGGCGGTGTAAGTGCAAATACTCGGCTTAGAGAAAAATTGTCCAGCGATCTCAAAGCCCAAGTGATCTACGCACCACTAGAACTTTGCACGGACAACGGCGCGATGATTGCCTACGCTGGCGCACTGCGCCTTCAAGCTGGGCAAAGTAGCGATCTAGGGATAACCACCAAAGCGCGCTGGCCTATGGACCAGCTAGATGCCATTTAAAACACGCCGCGAAACATGAACCAAACGACTCAACCCACCTCAGACAAAATTTTTGTAAATAACCTGCGTGTGCAAGCGATATTGGGTATTTACCCTTTAGAGCGAGAACGACCTCAGGAAGTGGTTATCAGTCTAGAAATTGAAACAGACTGCAGTAAAGCCGCAGCCTCCAAAGATCTTACTGACAGTTTAGATTATGCGACCCTAGCAGACGCCGTAGCCGAGCTCACCATTACCGGCGAGTACCTGCTTATTGAAACGCTAATAGAAGACATTGCCCAACACTGTTTACGCCAGCCCCTGGTCAACGGTGTCAGCGTTCAAGTAGAAAAGCCCCAGGCCGTACAACGCGCAGATTCCGTAGGGGTCAGAATCTACCGCTGTAACTGAGTAGCAAGCCAGGCAATCCGCTTGGCCGCCAACGCTTCGCCAAAAGCCTTACCCTGAAGGCCTACCTTTTCATCAGGCGTCATTTCAACAGTCCTAAGATTTTCAGCAATGGGTGCCAACTCAGCGATCAACCCCTGCCGTTGTTGTGGGTCGGACAATAAATTCAATACCGCGAGCAAACGTTCTTGAGAGTGGAGCACCTGCAAAGCCACCAAATTTGCATACAACAATGCCGCTGAATTTTGACGAAAATGAACCAAGACCTGCAAATGTTGGCAGCGATCCAAAGCCAACTGTAAAACAGTATTTGGCACGCGCAGGCGCTCGGCTAACGAACAAAAATCAGCTTCAGTCAAAGGTAGGTGCGCGAAACACTGAGCAACTGAACCGCCAAGATTGGTAGTTTGTGGCCAGGTTTCCAACAACTCGGGCATCCAGTCACGCAACCCGTCGCAATCATTTAGCACTTGGAAAAAACGTCCGGGATTACTCACCGCAAGCGCTTTTGACAATTCCTGCCAAACTCGCTCTGCCGACAAAGTGTTTAACTCGCCACTGGTGGACATATCGCGCATCAATGCCATGGTTTCATCAGCGACATTAAAATCTGTCAGCATGGCCGCAAATCTGGCTACGCGAAACACTCGCAGAGGATCCTCGGCAAAGGCCGGCGACACATGGCGCAGAACCTTTGCGCGCAAATCTGCTTGGCCGTTATAAGGATCTATCAAGGCACCATCTAACGCTTTAGCTATGGCATTAATTGTCAAATCGCGTCTCAGCAAATCCTCTTCTAG
>Ga0115563_1002498_pt1 | contig 13509 bp, 17 predicted proteins | sample COGITO_mtgs_1105_2_FD_87198 | JGI IMG/M metagenome (GOLD analysis project Ga0115563, IMG submission 87198) | Pelagic marine microbial communities from North Sea - COGITO_mtgs_110519 | ecosystem: Environmental > Aquatic > Marine > Epipelagic | place: Germany:Helgoland, sampling site Kabeltonne...
AATCACAACCACAACCACAACCACAACCACAACAATCGTCTTTTGAATTCCTTGAGAGTTCTACTGGAAAAACTCATGTTATACGTGACGATATGGTAAAGTCAATCGATGACGCCCACAACGACTTCATGAAGGCGGTTCTCGATGGTCTTCAGGTGGCATACAAAACGACTGCGAATAGTCTCTATGGACAAGTCGGTGCCCGGACGAGCCAAATTTACATGAAAGAATTAGCCGCATCTACTACCGCAACTGGTCGGAATCTTATTCTCAAAGCGAAGTCGTTCATGGAGGAACGATATGGTACTGAAATTGTATATGGAGATACCGATTCTATTTTCGTAAATTTCCGTCTGAACGAACTTCATGGATTGACTGGTAAGGAAGCGCTTCAAAAGTCAATTGACCTCTCTATTAAAGCCAGCAAAGAATTCAAAGAGGAATGCTTGAAATCTCCTCATGATCTTGAATATGAAAAGACCTTCTATCCCTTCATTATTCTCAGCAAAAAAAGATATGTTGGAAATCTATATGAACATGATGTAAACAAATTCAAACAGAAATCTATGGGTATCGTTTTGAAACGACGAGACAATGCGAATATCGTTAAATATATTTATGGTGGTATGATAGACATAATATTGAATGAATGTAATGTTCAGAAAGCGATTAACTTTTTGAAAAAAAGTCTCGATGAACTTATTGGTGGTAAATTCCCGTTAGAACAATTGGTCATCACTAAGACTCTCAAGGGATGTTACAAAGACCCCACTAAAATTGCCCACAAAGTCCTCGCTGACCGTATGAAAGAGCGTGACCCTGGTTCCGCTCCTCAAGTTAATGATCGTATACCATATGTTTATATTCAAATAGACCCCAAAAAATATACCAATAACAATAACAATAACAATAACAAAAAATCAATTTTACAAGGAGATAAAATTGAACATCCGACCTATATTGTCGAAAATAAACTCAAACCAGATTACGAGTTTTACATTTCGAATCAACTCCTCAAACCAATCTGTCAACTTCTCGCACTCGTCCTTGAACAAATAGGTGGATACAAACACAAAAATGACTCAGATTATTTTAAACGGAAAGAAAGAGGTCTCTTGAACGACAAACAACACCCCCCCCGGAAAGTTCAAGATAAGATAAATGACCTCCGTATGCATGAAGTAGAATCTATTCTATTCACTCCGATTCTCAAAAATCTCGAAAGTCGACGGTTGGGAAATCGAAGTGTGCGTGACTTTTTCAAATAAATATAAATATAAATATTCATATTGTCATATTTTGTCATTTTTTTTTTTACTTTTAATTAACCCAATTCATATATCATAAATTTTCTTTACTAATTACAATAATAATATAACACACACAATATACACACAATAATGGTTTCCCATAACAAATATCTCACATCTTCCTTGTCACGGCCTGTGAAATCCATTTTAAAAGGAGGAGCTAGCACTCAATCTTTTGTAACTTTATTGAAATCTAAAAAAACATTTATGTTACAAGTTTTTATAACACTTTTTTTACAGTTATTCATTTCATTATATACAATTTACCAAACAAAAAAAGAAATAGATTTACTAAAATTTGCTAAACAAAATATATTCTTAATAACTATTTTAAACATCATTGTAACCCTCGTTATCGCATTTGTTCCTATGCCCATACTCCCTAAATTATTATTGTTCACTGTTTTTTCTGTATTCAATGGTATGCTAATTCCTGTATTTGTCCCTAAGTTGACCTCTAAAGATGTCGTTGATTCAGGTACACAAGCCTCTCTTATTTTCGCATCAATGATTCTCGTCGGAACAATAATAATCTATTCTGGTATAGATACCACCTTTTTCAATGCATTTTTATTTTTCGCATCTATCTCATTTATAATTTGGAGCCTATATATATTATTTTTTCAATCTACCGACGACACCGAACAACGCAATAAAACTTTCACTCGATACAGAAATATAAGCACCATATTGTTCTGTTTGTATATTATATATGATACATATACTATATTAAGTGTCAATTATCGTGGTGACTTTGTTACTGCTGCCTTCGATTATTATATGGACATATTCACTATATTTCGCAATTTACTGATTATGAACAATGATGAATAAACACACATATTTGAATAATGTACATATTTTAAATATAACATATAATATATATTATAATGGGAAATCTATTATCATTATCACGAAGGAAAAAAACCGAAACTACAACAACATCATTCTCAGATAATTATGATTCATATGAAAAAGAAAAACTATATGTACTTATCGACTTGTTACGATTAGAAAATGACAAATTAAAAACTGAACTTGATAACAAAATAACTTCGAATAATCATTTAGAGGATAAATTATCAAAATATGTAAATCTGTCTACAAATCTTGAAGATAGACTCGCTTTAGAGAATAGGTTTTGGGATGTGTGCGATTTAAAAGATTATGTAAAAAACGACCACAACGAATTTATCAATAGTTATTATATTAATAGCAACGATATTATATTTACATCGACCATATGATTTCGTTAACAAATTCCGCCAAAATTCGTTTAGCTCATATTCTACATCAACATAAAAAATCATGGATAATGCTTTCGGTTAAGTCTGGAGGTTGTAATGGATTCAATTATCAACTTACTCCAACAGATACTCCTCCTAACAAATTTGACCATGTTTTATCCAAAAATAAACTTTATATTTGTGGTAAAAGCTCCTTATTTTTAATAGGTACCGAGATAGATTGGAAGTCCGACATAATGGGAGAGTATTTTCACTTTGAAAATCCTTTAGCAAAAACAAAATGTGGTTGTGGAACCTCTTTCGATGTTTGATTTAATTTTTTTTTCTTAAAAAAAAACTTATATAAAAAATACTTTTAATAACTTTATTATAGTTAATATATATATATATAAACTATGCAAGTATTCGTTAAAACATTAACTGGTAAGACAATTACTCTAGAAGTCGAAAGTTCAGATACGATTGATAATGTGAAAGCGAAAATTCAAGACAAAGAAGGAATCCCACCAGATCAGCAGAGACTCATTTTTGCTGGTAAACAATTGGAAGATGGACGTACCCTGGCGGACTACAATATCCAAAAAGAAAGCACTCTTCATCTCGTTCTTAGATTGCGAGGCGGGGAGGGAAGTAAATACGATAAGTGAGTTTGCATTGTATTAATCGATATGTTGAATTATATCTATTTCATTATGTAATATTTCACTCTTTCTCATCAAGTTTTCTAAATACAATGTTGCTCTGTATTTATTTATATCATCTTCATTGAAACTAGTTAAGTCAATATTATATTTATCTTCAATGTTGTATTCGTCATCTTCATTGTATAATTTATCATGTATTTTTTTTAATGCATCTAAATTATATTGATTCAGTGAATAATTACCATCGTTTAAAAGAAAATATCTTATGTTATTGTCTACTATATTATAGGCTGCGTCTAAATTTTCTTGTTCTTCTTGTTTTATAGTTTGTTCATATACTTTATAAATGTCACCTAAAATAGTCTGTAATTTCGAATAAGGAATATCATGGATTGACGATGGATCATCCGTAATTCCTTCACCATTTTCAAGGGTTTGTTTCATATCAGTTTTAAGTAAATCTAAGAATTGTTCAGTATCCCTCACTGGTGTTTCATTTGCATTGTCACTGCTGATAGCACTGCTAGTAGCGCTGCTCGTTACAGAACCCATGCGATATGATGCGCTTTGTGTAACTCCATTTTGTATTTTCAACGCTTTTTTTGCATCGTCGTTTTCGGAAAATATTGAATTTATACTATATTTATTGATTTGTGTATTTGTATCATCCAAATTTGCAATATGATCTTCGATTTGTTGTTTTAAATCAATTAATGTTTCATGATAATCTAACATATGTATGTATATTGGAAAATATTTTGAAATAGTCTCTCCCAATACATCATTATCAAATTCAGAATATAATAATTGTATATCGTTATCAAATTCTTCATACATTTTTCTTAGTTCCTTTGATTCTTCATAACCAAGTATATCAATATTTTTATTATCTCCTACTTTTTTTTGAATATTTGTATGTATTTTTTTTAAATTGAATAAGGTAGTCCTAAGACTGTTTATTTGGTCGTCAGTCAACATTAAAGCTGTTGGTGTTTCAAATGCTAAAGTATCTGTTACCATTGGTGTTGTTGATTTCGCCATTGGTGTAGTTGATTTTGCCACTGGTGTAGTTGATTTTGCCATTGGTGTAGTTGATTTTGCCCTTCGTGTTGCCCTTGGTGATATTGCCCTTCGTGTTGCTCGTGGTAGTATTGTTACTGATTTATTATTTTTCCTTTTCTTCATGTTCTTAATAATTCTTTTCCAATTTGGTTTTTTTAAAAATCCTTCGATTACCTTTTCATTTTTATTTTTAATACAAACTTTGTTTGCGAGATATATAGATGCTAATATGCATATCATAAAAAACAATAATGTAATCAAATTGTAATAATTTAATACCATATTAATTAGTATATATTTAATCTATTATTGATATATTTTTTTCAAAATGTAATTGTGTAGTTTTCGATATGTAGAATGATTACATCATCATAAACGCAATATTACTTGATATAGTATTTGATGATGTTGGTTGTTTACTTTTGATGCTGGATAAATAATCAACTGGTTCTGGTTCTTTGGTATATATTTTACTGTTTTCCACTTGCATTCTATCTTGATTAGAATGCATTTGATTATGTTGCTTATGCATTTGATTATGTTTTAAAATTAGTTTATTTTGTTGCTTATGCATTTGATTATGTTTTAAAAACATTCTATTCTGTCTCTCATTAATTTTGTTTGGTAATTTTGATGTATTGACAACTTTCTTAGGGTATTCGCTTTCTCGTTTCATGTTAGAAACTATTGCTATTACATTCTTTAAATTTCTTTTGAAAACTTTGAAAGATGGTTCATCGATTGAATTCAATCCTTGTTTAAACCCATTTAAAACATTATCTACAATATATTTTTCGTTACCGTTATCCATTATCATTTGACGCAAATAGTATTTCAATTTGTTTATATTGTCTTTATTTATACTTTTTTCTAACGAACTAACAGTGTTAATCAATGACCTTAAATAAAATTTCAGTCTGTCAGCAGTGAATTCGTTATCAAACTTTCCGAATTGTGGACGCAAATGTTTTTTCATTACTTTGACATTTTTTCCGTTTACAATTCGTGCTAAGGAGCTCATTAGATATTCTTTGAATTCGTCAAGAGTAGCTGAATATATAGTAGGTAATCCTGGTGTTGTGTTATAAAATGTTTCAACTATATTACTAACACGTAATTGTGATAATACAGAGATTAAAAATAATAACACCAATCCGACAATATACAAGACAAATATATTGTCCATATCTCCAATTTAAATATTTTATTTTAACAAAAGATTAATATTGAGAGTTTAGATATATGTCGACGACATATTCTTATTTCGACAATGACCTGACATTATCATACATTTTTAATTGGAGTGTATCATTTGTCGTATTTGAATCTCTATTCAATTCTTTCGCTTGGGTCCAGACCAATTATGAAAACCCATCATTCAAGACTTTGAAACGGTATTATCATGACATCCCTGTACCTACTGTAGTATTCGGTGATTTTTTCTACTCTACAATGATATTTATAAATGCACTATTTTTGTATCCATTGTTATTCAATAATTCATCAGTTTCAGATATTTTCATATCAGCATCTACTACATGTAAGTTCGTTGCATTAATGATTTGTATTCAGATATTGTATGATATATTATATTACTTATTCATAACTTACTCTGGTTTCGACAAAACGAATGATTATGTAGCATTTTTTAAAGAATATGCTGAAGATTATTCATATCGTGCAATTTACTCAGACAGTATTTACCTCGCTCTATGGTCTATTTTATTCTATTTAGTATATAACTCATCTAATATATTAGCAAAATATTATATAGTCGCATTAGGCGGTTTCATAATGGTAATGATGTCTTATGAGGATATGTAAATATAATGTAATTTTAAAATAATGGATTGTAATTTTCAAAAATACATTCTTCATTATCAGTGTCAATGATATAAAATGGCAACGACCGCATATTTACCGCTCTTTTAACATAGTTATCACATGATGATTTATGTGTTACTACAAATTTGCAACAATCCAATAGACATGCGAAAGACAATAGTCCATTGAATCGTTTTTCATCATCGCTATCGTAATCATTTGTTATTAATCGGAAACATCTTGTTGAATCAATTTGTGTAATTAAATGTTCATAGAATTCACATTGTTCTGATAAAGCAATGTTTTCAGAAAATATTACGAATATTTTAGATGAAATACAGAATGTTTTAATACGATTTAAATAATAGGAGTCATCTAAGTCTTTTTTATCATTTACATAAAGACATAAGACATTTTTATTTTCATGTTCACTTTGAAAAACATTTATGTAACTTTGTATGTTAGATTCAAATTCCCAATTATTATATATGTTGTTTTGTTGTTTTTTGAAAGTTATGTCATCAACATATTTTGTGATGAAATTTATTTTTTTCATGTTCATGTTCATTGTATTGTTAGGGTCTATTGAACAAGAATCCAGATTATTAGAAAATACATACCATGTAATATTTTCATAATATTCTCCATTGGTTGGTGCAAACAATTCAATATCATTAAATACATTATTGGGATGAATGGATGGGTTAAAGAAATAAGATGCATTAATTAGTAGTGATATATCAGGGACGATTCTTTTTATTGTTTCGTCATCGTAAAGAAATTCTTCGAGATTTATAGTGCATTCTGGGGAATGTTTCCATTGAATTCTATAGTCATATCCCATTATCTTACAAAATGTTTGCAGCTCAAGTAATAATTGTAGACGTTCATATATTGTACCCGAATCTATTATTAAGAAAATGGATTCGAAAATATATTTTACCATTGTGTATTGTATTATATTATTTATTAAGAAGATATCACTTTAAGTTTTAACTTGTTTTTTAACACATTAATAATTATTGTAAAACATGTAGCAGTTACTAAGACCATGGCTATGTCTTTTTTCCAATTCATAAAAGTGAAACCGACCACACCCATAGAAAGAAAGATATTCACTATTAACATATATTTGAACTCAGTCAATTTTAATAGATATTCTGGTTTTATGTCTATTAAGGAATAACCTGCAAGTACAGAACCGAATAACACTAAAATAATTCGTATTATTTTAATAAGTGTTGATAGATTAAGTATCATTTATAATATTAATTAGAAAAATTGAAAGATATTTCTAAGATATTTCTAAGATATTTATAAGATGAGCATAACTATCCATAACATTTTACCCAAACAGTTAGCACCCATTTGTAAAGTCTTAAAAAAAAAACAACGAGTGATAAAATGTTACTCTTATGTGGTTAAGAAAAGACCCCTAATCGTTAAAGATGTTATAATACGAGGAACATTGAATTCAACAGCTGCACTTGGAGTATATTTAAATGAGCAAACTCAAATCCATTTCGACTCGAATATGGTACACAATTTTATTGATGAAACTTTTAAATTACAATTATTGACGATAATATTCAATTTAATATATGATATTTACTATGAATATAATAATTGTGTCGATACAGAAGAGTGTCAGATAAATTATGATAATGTAATTAATGAATATAAAGATGAAGATGAATCAACATTTATTTAAAAGTTGTTTATGTATAAATACACAGTGTTTTTTTAATCATGAGTAAATTTAAAGGTCTTACGATTCATCAACAACGAGATGTTGCATCACTTGTAACTCGAGAACAACAATATACATATATGCTGATGATGGAAACTGGTGATTTCACAATCCCATATATACCTACACCTCCTTGGATCAAACAATTAGGACAAGATTTGAATAAACTTGTGAAAGATGGTAAAATCAAACATATGTGGTTCGATGAAAATAAGGTCGTTCAAGTAAACCATGAATTAAATACTTAAATACAATTAGATAACATCGTATCAAATAGTCGTAGTGTATTCTTATTATCATTATTATACATATCATAATGACGAATGTAAATCAAGTAGATAAATCTTGTTTGCAGTTTACTTTACCAAATTTAGGAAACACTTGTTATTTGAATACAGGACTTCAATGTATATTAAATTCATCAATATTTATAGAGTATTTAACCATTTCTGATTTTCCTGAAGACTCTATTTTTTATCATTTACAACAAACAGTTCACAGTATTGTCAATCATTCTACACAGGTTAAAGAAGTATCCCTCAATTTCTTCTCATGTAATCGTGAGACAACACCCAATCAATCTTATTGGAATCCCCATAGACAAATGGTTAAATATTTAGGAACAAAACTTCAAAAACACATAAATATCTATCGACAAAATGACTTACAAGAATTTTTGAATTTGATAATCGACCATTCTAATCAAGAATTAGCTAATAGTCCTAAACATAATAATGTATCATCAATATGTGAATATAAATATAACAATATTGCTACTACTACAACTACTACTAAACCCAATCAAAATTCCTCTTTCTATCGATTACAAAAGAAATGTGATAATGCGTGGAATAAACATTTCAAAAATGAATATTCACCCATAGTTCCTTTATTTTACTCTCTTTTGATTTCTCAAATAAGTTGTGGATGTGGCAAGATTCATCACAACTATGAGTTTTTCAACTCTCTACAAATTGATATAGTTTCGGAAATCAGTGAAGACGATACGATGTTGACGACTTGTATCGACGAATTTATGAAACCATTCAAACTAAATCAGAATAACAACGACCACAATCTCGGTAATCTTGACAATGAAATCCGATGGAAATGTGATGTATGTAAACAACAACTCGAAAGCACAAAAAATTTTGCATTTTGGAGACTTCCACAGATTTTAATCATCGTATTAAAACGGTTCGTGTTCGATGAAAAATTTGGGCAATTTCGTAAACTTAACACAGTCGTAGACATCCCTGACATTATAGACTTCAAGAAATGGGTTTTATGCAAAGAGTCAACTGTTTTATACGAACTCCGAACCATAGGATGTCATTATGGAGGTCTCGATTCCGGACATTACTACTCTCTTGTCAGAAAAGGACAAAATAAATGGGTTAAAATTGACGATGACGATGCATCACCTCAGTTTAATCGACATACAGAATCACAGTACAAACCATACTTTAACGACGCTTATGTTTGTGTTTACCAAAAAATATAAAACAGACTTTTTTTTCTAATTATTTTAATAATTTTTTCAAATACTCGTCTTTTATTTCCGGATAATCAGACAACACACAATTTTCTACACAATTTTTCATGTTCTTGTACTTTATTAACGAATCACCCCTACATTTTTCCTTTATTTTTTCTAACGATGTGAATCGATAATGATTACATATCAAATGAGCCTTCAGGATATCTTTTTCCCTGATTATACTGTGATAATTTCCAGTAATCATTTCCAACTTCACTTGTTCATTTTTCGCTCCATCGACATATATTAGTCGCCTCTTTCTAATATCTACCACTGGTTCAGTAGGTTTATGAGGATCATTCATTCCTCGAAACGATTCGGTCTTAAAAACTGGTTTACATTCGATTCCATAGTAACGACACCTATTCTTGCGGTCTCCCTTGGGATGCACATGGGTCTTGTCGTGGTCCCAACGATACACCAACTCATTCACTACATTTGTTTTAGGTTCCATCTTACGCCCCACAAATGAGAACATTATCCATGGTACGAAAACACAATCCGCCCCCACAAATGTCGTCTCCAGTTCCCTACGCAGTGTCCAGTCCCTGCCTCTTCGAGAATGCACAAATTCATCAACATCCACATTTAACACCCACTTCACCTTTGACCGCAATTCCTTGTACAGTCTATTCGCATCATACATCTGTTCTCCCCGTTCCCTCGCTTCCCTACTCGGTACTATTACCACTTTCGGATTCCTCTTTATAGCCTCTTCGAAGGGTTCATTCGATGCATCATCCAACAAATATATTTTATCGACTCCTTGGCTTAAGTAATGCTTCACGAAAGACCTCAACAACAAATTTTCGTTACGAACTCGGGTTATCACATACAAAAAATCATATTTTGCTTCTTTTACATTAGATATGTCGTTTCTAGTAATAATTCGACCATCCACTGATTTTGATGAATGATAAATGTATATATATATGTATATAGCGATACATAATAATATTAATACCCACCACCATGATATCACCAGTTTTTCGAATTTCATTGTTTCTTTTTTGTTACATTTTCTTATTTAAGAAAAATATACGAAATAGTTCATGAATAAATAATGTAAAAACATATATACACAATTATGGATATTCATATCGACATCCAAAATAATAATGAATACGACGAAGAAGAACAATCTAACACATCAAGTGATCCGAATGATAGTAATTATGATATTAAAGAATGTCACATTTGTTGGGAAGAAAACGATATATATCTAAAACCTATCGCTTATATCGCATGTTGTCCCCATATAAGTTATCATCAATCATGTCTTCGAACCTGGTTAAGCATAAATCGTTCGTGTCCATTTTGTCGCACTGAAATAAAAATACAACTCAAACCGAGCATTTTCTATTGTGATGTGGCATCATCACCATTACCAGCATCATCGTCACACGACATATCTTCCATATCAAGTAATACTATGGAAGTAAATACTCTAGATATGGTCGCCCATAACAATCTTTCTATTACAACTAATACACAACATACAACACCCAACAATACCATAAGTCCCCGTCGACGATATCAAGAAATGAGTCGTCATATATTCGAATATATTGCATGTATAATAAGTGTTAATATATCTATAAGTTGTATATTCTATATTATACATACATATGCTATAAAATGATATATTCCTTTAAAAAATATATGGACACATATTAATACGATAATGAGTACACGACTTATTTGCTTAACAAATTATGGATATAAACATTTTATAGAAAATATGTTATATTCTATATGAGAATGTAATTTGTTACATATTATGACTGTTTTTTGCTTAGACAAATATGTAAAAGAATATCTTATCGAAAAATATCCTGAATGTGAATATATAATTATTGATAATACTTCATCAGAAAATATGATAGATTTTCAAGAAAATGGGTGGAATCATGTCGTTTTTTATAAAATGAAGGCTATATACCTTTCTTTACAACAATATGAACGTGTTCTTTTTATTGATGGAGATATCGTATTATATAAAAATCCATTAGACCATTTGGAAAAAATGTTAGAACTAAACAAAAAAGATATATTATTTCAAACAGATTTATTGCCAAATGACCTAAATTACGTCACTAATTACATTAAAAAATTCAATTCCGCTCAACAATTGTTAGACTTTTCAAATAATCTTGAATTTGTTCGTAAAGAAGCTAATACACCGGTTTCATGTATATTAAAAAAACTCCAGAAACAATAGATTTTTTTAATTACGACAAAATCAATATCGACACCTTTGTTTGTGACCAAGTTTACATTAACAAAAATTTACATCATCTCAATTATGGACTTTTGCCTATATATGAATATCCAACTGGTTTTTTCATAAGATGCTTAAATTATATTGTGAAAGGAGTCCCTTATGATTTGAGTATGTATCATTTCATGATTCATTTTAATTACACTGTAGCTTCCTTAAATAAAGTGGATCTCATTAAAGAGCTCCGTTCCTGGTACATTCGATGACGCACATAAAGGACAACAACCAACTGCGAAACATTTCCGCATTCTCTCATATTCTTCCGACAAATCATAATATATATCATATTCTATTATACGCTCTATGTAAAAATCCTCATATGCGATGACCTCTTCATCATTCATCCACGATGGTCTGTTTCGGCGTTTTTCATATTTTCCTTTTACAGTACGATACCATTCTTTCCCATTCAATTCATCATTCTTTTCGAACCAAGAGTACCACTCCTCTTTCGGGTCGGGAATCGGGAACTTGCCATAAACCCATGAGGGGTCTTTGTTCGACGATGGTTCAATAAGTCTCTTAACATTAGGAACATAGCCATGGTAGCTCGCCTTTGCACAATCGATGCAAATTTCATGATTGTTGTCACATTTACCTTGTTTTAAAATGGTAACAGATTCCCGCAAACAAATTACACATTTTTTAATTAAACGATTTCTTGAAAATTCCAATGAATGTTTCTGTTTGCATTTATTGCATAAATATATGTTCGTTTCTTTATTTTCTCTATTTTCGTTTCCATCATCATAATCTATAATGGATTCACAAAAGTAACAATTATTTAGTGACATTATTTTTTATACAATGTGATATGAATTGTGTAAATAATTTGTTTGTTTAATTTAATATTCGATAGTTTTTAAATTAAGGGCACAGACAAAATGATAGCTATCATAATAGGTGCCATTGTAATCCTTATTGTTGTGTTTTTAATGAGTCGAAAGACGAGTGTCACGATGACATCAACTATTACAGCTCCTCCTCCATCTAAATATAGGTCACCAGGTCAAGAAACGAGTCAAATGCGTGAAAAAGGAGCTGACCCTGTTAACACAAATACAAAAACACCAGACGAACATAATAAATGTCAGCGTACAGATGATATCGTAAAAAAATTACAGGAAGAACAACAGAAAACGAAACATATAATAAGTAATTTGCAAGAAACAGTACAAGAATATGCGGGACTTATACGTAATCTTACAAAACAAATAACAGAAATTGATGATAAATATGAAAATGAAATTACCGGATTATCGGATTCAGTTAATAAATCTCAACTTGAAATTATTGAACAAATGAGAGGATTACAACAAAGACTAGAAAACATAGAAAGAATGGAAAACATACCACAACGATACGAAATAGAAACATTGCAACAAGAACTAGAACAACTAAAAGTACAACAAGAACAACGTCAACAAGAACTACAACAAGAACTACAACGCATACTAGGAGAACTAACAATACAATTAGAAGAACAACAAAAAGAACAACTTAAAAGACTAAAAACACGCATAGACCAATCAGACGAAAATTTACAACGACAAGTTGATAGTATTGTAGAAAATTTCCAACAACAATTTGACATACTTAGTTCACAATCGAGTTCATGTTCAGCACAATCACAGCCATCGTCACTGAAATCGTCAAGGTCATCGTCACCGCAATCGTCAAGGCCATCGTCAAGGTTATCGTCAGACCCAGAATCGTCAGACCCAGAATCGTCAGACTCAGAACCAGGATCATTAACAAAATCATTATCACGAACAGGAACACGACCAGGATCACAAACAGGATCACCACAAAGACCATCACAAGGACCACCACCGCCACCGTCACCGCCAC